>VAOX01036772.1_pt1 | contig 37936 bp, 38 predicted proteins | sample 3393891 | NCBI WGS metagenome assembly VAOX01 (sample SAMN08290429, study PRJNA428436) | hydrothermal vent metagenome | isolation source: Deep-sea hydrothermal vent chimney | place: Indian Ocean: Southwest Indian Ridge | depth 2822 m m
ATGTTAAAGATTTTGAATTATTGGTTAGTCTGGGAGTATTTAACGGTTCTCTTATGAATGATGCTGTATATAAATTTAAAAGATATGAAGATGCAAGTTTGGGATATATTGGAATTAATAAACACGAAGGCGAAGATGTTGGACTGTACGATACGGTATTGAGTTCCAGTGACTATGTTAAAATTATTGAAGATGAATAATACCAACCCGAAAGCCATCGCTTGACCAAAAATTGCGAAAGAGCATGGCTTGCCCTTCTGCAAAAATAAAATATTGTTCCGCCAATTTGGTTTCTGATTGTAATGCGTCTAATTGAGCTACTATTTGTTTTTGTTCTTTGATTGATTTTGGGAAAGGAACTTTTATTTGATTAAGGGCTTTCTGGGGTAATCGCTGCCTTCCCGTTGCTCCTTCCATTTTACTTTCAAGGTATTTTCTAAAGACTCCCCCATAATCATTCTGCATGGATATTGTCCAATGCTGCCCTCGGCTTAAACGCTTTATCATGTTCACTTCCTATAGCCCTCCTGTCTGTTGTTTGAGCGGGTTGCTTTACACCTTAATCCTCCTGTAAATCTGTCTTAAGCTTTGAACTCGGTATATTAGAGAAAACTCTTGACATTCCAGTATACTGGATAGTTTACAATTAAATTATAGATTAATTTATCAATAAAATACTATCTATTAAGGGGGTGATTAAAATGAGTGAAAAACGTAAGGTGGAGGTTTTTACCGCCGGTTGTCCGATTTGCGATGAAACGGTTAAACTCGTAAAGGAACTTTCATGTCCGAACTGTGACGTAACGATTTATGATTTGCATAAGAATGGGATTGAAAAGTCCAACGAGTATGGAATAAATTCCGTTCCTACCGTTGTCGTGAATGGAAAAATTCTTGATTGTTGCGAAAGAGGAAAACCGACGGCGGAAGATTTGAAGGTGGCAGGAATAGGAAAGCCCGTATAATGCGATAAAATGCCGCTAAAATTTTTTAATCCTCTCTGTCGTCAAGGCGGAGAGGAGTTATAATTAAGATATTGAAATTATATAAAATATGTTATATTCGATATATAGTGTAAAATGGGTTGATCATGATACCCTTTACGGGGGCGTGGTTTATGAAAAGATATTTTATAGGGGGCTTATCGAAAAAATTTAATATTAACCCCAAGACAATAAGATTTTATGAATCTATAGGAATTTTGCCTGAGCCGGCAAGAGAGGAGAATGGATATAGGATATACGGGGATAAAACCTTCGAAAGAATTAATTTTATTGTAAAAGCTAAAAGTCAGGGTTTTAGACTAAATGAAATTAAAGAGATTATTAATCTTTACGATGAAGGTAAAAAACCTTGTACTTGTACGAAAAAATTAATTAAAAATAAAATAAACGAAATAGAGTTGAAGATAAGCGGTCTTAAGGAATTGAATACAAAGCTTAAAAAATGTTTAAAGGAAAAAGTAGTAGATTCGGGTTCTTCGATTTGCCCTATGATCGAAAAAAATAATAGAGATTAAAAGGCTTAAACAATAATATTCATTTAGTATAATTTTAAAATTATAATGCCGGAATTTATATATTAAAAGCGGCTCCACATAGAAGACTATGGCGATGATGTTTCATAAGATAAATAGAATAAATCGGGTATATTTTTATTTTATTTTATTTTCGATATTATTTACGTCCGTCATGTTTGTGCCGGCATATGCACGGACGACTACTTATTTTTCTCCGAAAACCAACCTTCAAAATATTGATATTCACTGGCTCAATAAATCGTTAAAAGTTAAAAGGCTTTATATCGCAATGTACTCTTTTACCGATTATAAAATTGCAAAAGACCTTCTTTATTTGGCTCATAAGGGCGTTAAAATTTATCTGTATAGAGACGATAAACAGATGAAAGACAGAACCGACAAGACTTATATACTCGAAAACGTACGGAATATCCATATAGAAGTCAAAAGAGACGAGGGTTTCTGGAATATCATGCATAATAAGATGTTTATAATCCCCGGTATTGTATTCAGAGAGGGTTCGGCGAACTGGTCGCCGTCCGCCGAAGGGGCATCTTGCTATCGCGGGAATTGCGGTCCGTCGGAAAATCAGGACAACAATGCAACATATATAACCGATAAAAGAGAAATAAATATCGCCTTGCATGATTTCTATCGTATCTGGGGCAGAAAATCAAATATAGTTATTAATTAAAGATTTGTTGATGTTTTTAGAATCGGACTGGGTTGAAAAAATAAATTTTTATACAAGAAACGGTATTAAATTTATTTTCATTATTGATTACGAGATGGAGCGTCCCATAGTTTTAAGGCTATCCGAGGTATCGGAGACAAATATTTTTTGTATTAAATATTTTATAGACGGGGCAAAAAATTATGATGTAAGCCATGATAATTCTTTAGATAATATTTTCGGAGAAAAAGAACCAAGGATTGAAAAGCATCCTGTTCCCTTTGAAATTTATAAAAAAGCATTTGATAACGTCATTAGAAACCAAAAAGACGGCAACTCATACCTCTTGAATTTGACCTTTAAAAATCCCGTTAAAATAAATTTTAATTTAGAAAAGATATTTTTCAAAAGCCCGTCGCAGTATAAACTTTATTTTAAGGACGAAGAAAGCGAATTTGTGCTCTTTTCTCCGGAGACGTTTATTAATATAACAGAAGATAAAATTTTTACTTATCCAATCAAAGGAACGATAGACGCAGATGTTTCTGATGCGCGGAAAATTCTTTTAAATGATAAGAAAGAGATAGCGGAACACTTGACGGTCGTGGATCTCTTGAGAAATGATTTAAATATCGTATGTTCCGGTGTAAATGTTAAGAGATTTTGTTTTATTGAAAATATAAAGACAAATTTCGGAGGATTGTTACAAATGACTTCCGAAATAGAAGGCAAGGTCAAACCTAATTTAGCGCGGCGTTTTGGTGATATTCTTTTTAGTATGCTTCCTGCAGGTTCTATCTGCGGGGCTCCTAAGAGGAAGACTTTAGATATTATTAAGGAAACCGAATCGGGTAAAAGGGGGTATTATACCGGCGTTTTCGGTATATACGACGGAAAAAATCTTAGAAGTTCCATTATGATAAGGTTTATCGAAAAAAAAGAAGGGGGAGATTGTTTTTATAGAAGCGGCGGCGGCATAACGGTATACAGTAATGTAAAAAAAGAATATGATGAAATGGTTAAAAAGATATATATTCCGATTTAATTTTATTGAATAAAAAACATTGACAATTTAAACGTAAAAATTGTATCATAAATACATGAATTATAATTCATGTATTTATGATTTTTCATAATCTTTTAATTTTTATAAATTTATATGAACAAAAGCGACCTGCGACTTATAACGTTTTTTAAATTGCTCGGCGACGAAAGTAAGTTTAAAATTGTTTCCGCATTAAAAAACGGAGAAAAATGTGTATGTGTTATATATAAAGAGCTTGAGCTTGATCAGACTTTGGTATCGCATCATTTATCCGCATTAAAAAAAATAGGATTAATTAATGGAAGGAAGGCGGGAAGATGGGTTTATTATTCTCTTAATAGGGATGCTTTTAAAGAAATTGAAGATATTTACGGCGACGCACTCGGCGTGAAAAGTATGAAAGAAGTTCAAAGTATTAATTGCGACGATAAAGATTGAGCGTATGTACCGCCCCAACGGATACGTGTGAATTATTTGCCGTTTCTGTGGATAGGGGGCAGAGGAATCTTATAAAAAAGTTGTTTTTTAAGGAGGACGTTAAATATGAAGAAGATTGTTTTTGAAATTTTTGATCCGGCTCTTTGCTGTTCTACCGGGGTTTGCGGTCCTAATTCAGATGAAAATCTTATAAAAATGAGGGATTTGATAGACAAGTTAAAATCTGATTTCGGCGAACGTGTTGAAATTAAGCGGCAATCCATATCTCAGGAACCCAAAAAATTCCTTGAAAACTTTTCCGTGCAGATTCTGATAAAAAATGAAGGTAAAGCGGCATTACCCGTATGCATTTTGGACGGCAAGGTTATAACATACGGAAGATATCCGGAGGCAAAAGAGATTTACGACTATATTTCTAAAGAAATGAAATTGCAATAAGAGGGGTCTAAAAATGCATTATTATTTTTTTCACGGGAAAGGCGGGGTCGGCAAGACAACCATCTCTTCTGCTTTTGCTGTCAAACTTTCGCTTAACGGAGAAAAGACGCTGATTGTTTCTACCGATCCGGCATCTAATATCGGCGATGTTTTTGAGCAAAATATCGGTGGAGTGGAAAAAAAAATAGAAGGATTGAACAATCTTTATGCGGTAGAGATGGATTCGGACACCGAGATTTTAAAATACAAAAAAAGGATTTTGGGGGACAGCGAAGATGTTTTGCCGCAGGAAGTAATAGGCATGATAGAAGAGGAGTTCAGATCCCCGTGCACCTCTGAAATTGCTTTTTTTAATGGTTTTACAGAGTTTTTTTTAAAAAATGATTATGACAATATAATATTCGACACCGCCCCATCCGCCCATACGCTTAGACTGCTGGAGCTTCCTCTCGAATGGACCGTGTACATAGACGAGGTTAAAAAGGGAGCAGGTATGACTTGTATGGGACCGGTCGTGAATTTAGGCGAATATTACGACAGGTATAAGACCGCTTTGAATGTTTTAAAAAATCCCAAATTAACGACATTTATTTTTGTAATGCATCCGCAAGAGTTAGATCTAAGTGAGATTAAATCCTCTGCAAACGAGATTAAAAAACTCGGTATAACTAATATAGAAATCATGGTTAACGCCGTTTTTCCATATACATTATTCGATAATAGTGATTTTAAAGAGCTTATCTTATCGCAGCAAGAAATTTTAAGGCAGGTTAATTTATTGAGATATAAAACATCTAAGATATATTTAAAAGATGGTGAGGTTAAGGGCATGACTTCTTTGATCAATTTTTTCTCCGATAATATCGAGAGAGATAGACCGGACGAAAAATCTTCCCATTTCAATGATAACTTAGAAAATATCAAAGAGGAAAATAATAAACTTATTGAAGATATAACCCCGCTGGAAACGCCGTTTTATTTCTTTTTTACCGGTAAGGGCGGAACGGGAAAAACTACGTCCTCTCTTTTATTCGGAAAATATTTTGCCTCTACAGGTAAAAAAACCTTGATCGTATCCACCGATTCTTCAAATCATATTGCCGAGATAATGGGACTTACCGGTTTAAGCGAGGTTCCCAAAAAATTAGACGGAAACTATGAACTTTATGCTGCAAGAATCTCGCCGGCTCAGGCGATAGATGAATACAAGGTGAAGACGGTCGAATATTTCAAATTACATTCAAGCAATAAAGATTCCTTAAAAGTCTTAGAGGAGGAGCTAAATTCTCCATGTACGGAAGAGGTTGCCGTTTTTAAAAAATTCAGCAGCTATTTTTTCGAATATAAAGACTTTGACGTGATAATATTCGATGCCGCCCCTACCGGTCATGCTTTAAGGCTTTTATATATAAGCATGGAATATGCTAAAGCGGATAAGAAGGATTCAAAATTAGAGAGGTTTATAAATATCCTCAAAAATGAGAAGAAGACAATTTTTTCACTCTGTCTTTATCCTGAATTTAGCCCCATTGAGGAAGCCAAGAGGGCTTACGACGATTTGAAATTAGCCGGAGTAAACGTATCCTTTATAGTCGTCAATTATATACTTAATGATATTTTTAGCGACGGTCTTTTTAAAAATAGGAGAAAATTACAGGAGTCTTATCTTCTTTCCATAAAACGGAAATTTGACGTTCCCGCTTTTTTGATGCCGCAATGTGTGGGGGAAATAAATAGCCCTAATGCCTTAGACTTATTGTACTCAACCGTAATTTAAACGGGTTGCGGGTAGTAGTTGTGAGAGGTCGTTCCATTTTAACTCCCCTGAAATCATAGGCATAGCCTTCTGATTGTAATATCCGGAAGGTTTAATGCACTTGTTTTAGTAAAACTAAATCCATTTCATATATGACACCAAAGGAGAGTAGCACGCAAAATTATCATCTTCATCAATGCATAAAATCCCTTAATACACTGCACAGCATCTCTACAGATTCATCCCAAGTTAAGACATCGGAAGATAATTCTCTCTGTTTGCAGTCGGTGCCATTCTCAAGTGTTTTTATGGCATTAAACAAAGAATTTTTATCGTTCGATTTAAAATAAATGGGATAATTTCCACCTACCTCTCTAAATATATCTATATCACTTACTATAACCGGTAATCCTTTATTAATAGCTTCCACTAAAGGCAAACCGAAGCCCTCTCTCTCGGACGCGAAGATCAAAGCATGTGCGTGTTCGTATAAAAAATCAAGTTCGCTATCGTTTAAGTCGTTAAACATAAACAGTTTATCGTTCAGATATGATGAATTTTCAATGCGATTAATCAATTTTCTCATTTTCCAGCCTATCTTGCCGCAGATCACAAGGCTTTTGTCGAAGTTATTGTTCCACGCATATTGTTCAAATACATCCAGGACAAATCCGAAATTTTTTCTCGGCTCTATCGTTCCTATAGTAAGAAAATATTTTTTGTCCCGGAACTTTTTCAGGCTATCCCTTATCGGCATATCATTGCTGTTATTTATATTTGATCCCAGGTAAAAATACTCTATATTTTTTTTGATATTTAAAGATTTCAAATGATTCTCTATGATTTTTTTCTCACTTTTTGAAACGGTTATAATATGATCTGCATATTTTGCAACATTATCGAAAGATCTATTAAATCTTTTCACGGTTGCCAGTGCACAAAACCTCGCATTATCGATTGGTATTATATCGTGTATCAAAGGAATAAAGAACGAATTTTCGGCATGAAGCTGTTTTATAAATGCCCAAAGATAACGGGTAGTACGGACAGACATCCAAGATGCATCTAAAATTAATAGCGCATCGCCGTTTTGATGCCGTATCTTTGTTTGTTCTTTTCTGAAACGGGACAGAAGAAAATCTAAAAAATAATATATCCTGGACGATTCATACCAAAGCAGTTTTATCATACTTTCCAAAACATCGTTTTTAACTTTTGAATCAAGAAATCTCTGAGCTTTTTTCTTTAAACTTTCACCATTGCCGTTGTTGTTTTTTAAAAATTCATCTAAACCGATATAGCCATATTTCGTAAAGACAACAGGAATGACCGGGATGCCCAATATGCCTTCCATTAAATTTCTTCTTTCGACAATATTTCGCACTACTCTCTGGATCCCTGTGCTTAAATCACGGCTGCATGTGTATGTATCCGAGCAATCTATTAAAATTCTCTTATATTTTTGCATTTTATTCTAAGAAATTATCCGACTTAATCTTCGGTTTCTGTTCCGGTCTCTAAAATTATAAAGCTTGTTGAAAAACATCATAATAAAGGTTGACAACCAAGAATACAAATCCATAAGATTTACCAACGGCATTTCTTTATTATACTTAGTTCTTTAGCATTCTGCATTGTAATGTTATCGTATTTTACCAAGGTTTTTCATCCTTGGAGGAAATGAAATAGAAAAGTCCGAATCTAACAATGTTAAATTAGGATTGCATTATGATCCCGTTTTATAATGCTTTTCTACTTGCTTAAGGATGCTCACGCTCTTTTCTTGTTTTTGATTAGTAATGATGAAATTTCACAAAAGGGAGTATAAATTATTTATAGCCTTTTGTCAATGCTTTGAGGCATGAGCCTATGCCCTTCAAAGCTGCTGCCAAATTTTCATCCAAGTCGCCGACTTATTCAAAAAGTTATCTGCCGGATTTTTAATATTATCCAATTATCTTTTTGGATACGTGAGTATAAAACTCCGCTGTTTTTAAACTGTTATGCCCCGACAACTTTTAAATATACTTTAAATCAGTCTTTTGTTCAAGTTTCATTATACTTCATTTCCCTCAAGTAAGGACGACCGCTCAAAAGCAGCCGTCCAATCGATATTTGTTTGCTATCCTGAAATATCCCCGCAAGTTCCATTACTATTTTGTTCTCAAGTGCCGGAATGGCTTTTTTAACTCCAAACTTATAACTCTAGCCTGAAGTGGTATGAGCGGGAAAGATACTCTGCAAGACAGAATGCCGGGATGAAGATGAGGGGCTTCTTGCAGGGTGCAACCGTTTATGGATTTAATCAGAGCCGGAAAAGGAAAACGGGTTTTGTGCTCGGAAAGCGTAAGATAGTGTAGAAATATTATTTCTTATATGTTTATTGACAAACAGTGTATTTTCTGATATGAACAACCTACAGGCTGTTTTTTATAGCAGTATAGCGTATAGACGAATGAATTAACCGGCGAAAGCATTAGACGGTAAATCTTGTCGTATTGCTGAATGCCGTTAGATTCCAATTTGTCGGGTATATGAGGATATGATGTTTGAACATTTAATTTTATTAGTAGGAATGAATCCATTGCTTCATTTTGTAGTTGCTGAATATTTTTGACCTTAAAGATATTTATCTGGTTTATTCTGAAGAAAAGGGCAATCAAAAAGGAATATTAACTGAAGTTAAAAACTTGTAAAATCTTTTATTTAAAAGACACAAATCAGGTAAACTATGTTGATTGCAGGTTTATTGGGTTTAGCTGTGCCGGTAATAACTTAGACGGGAGGGGATGAAATGGACAAAGCGAAACTGAGTGTATCCGAGGGCAAGCATGGAAAGCTTACAGTCAGAGCTATTTTTATAGATACCGAGAAGGGGATGCCTATTCAGAATTTTAACCATAAAGACGCCATGTCATTAGACGGTAAAGAAGTGGATATTGAGAGGGACAAAGGACAGATTATTAAAATATTGCTGGACGGAGAGGTTATATATTCACCCTCAATAGCTACCACTTCTAAAAAACAGGTAGGCCGGCAGACAGGTAAACAACAAGCGTGTACAGCACGGGCACCATACAATTTCATTCCATTAAATGACATTGTAGCAGAAGCAGAAAAACCGAGTAGCTTTGATACATATCGCAAAGACAGGTTGACCGGCAGTATAGAACTGCGTATTGAGGCAAAGACCCCGTTTTATATCAGGGATACCATGGATTATGCGCAATTAAAAGAAGGGAAAGAGGTAAGGGATATTTCCGACTTCTGCTCTACCGCCGGCAGGCCCCGCATCCCCGGCAGTTCTCTCAGGGGTATGACACGGACAATGGTTGAGATTGTGAGCTTTGGAAAGTTTGGTTTTTTCGATGATAAGAGGCTTTATTTCAGGGCAGTCGCGGACAAATCGAAACTTGGTGAATATTACGAAAAAACAATGGTTGATAAAAAAAATCATTATTTTCCAAAAATTAAGGCCGGCATCTTAAAAAAGAGTGGCAGGAAGTACAGAATATATCCATCAAAAACAATTAGTAAAACTCAGATATTTCGTATAAACTTTGATAAACTTACAAAAGTGATTGACGGGACTACTGGCTTTATAGTGCCAAGCTTTGATTTTAGAGATGTATATTACAAACCTGTTGCCCCTGCTGACCACCTGCATACTATAAATAAGAAGACGCATAAACTCCTGTATGCAAAGCTTGCATCAATAAGTACGATTAAGAATGTTGAACACACGTGTAAAGGATTCATCATAGCGTCTGGAGAATTCGGTAATAAAAAACACATGCATTGGGTAATAAATGAACCTGACACTCAGTTCGTAGAAATAGATGAAACAGTTATTGATAAGTATAAGAACGATGTAAACAGGAAGGAAGAAACAGACCTTCTGAATAAGCTAACGAATCACCACGATGGAGTTCCCTGTTTTTATATCACTGATGATAAGGACAAGATAATTTTTTTTGGTCATACCGGCATGTTCCGCCTTGCGTATAAAAAGACCATTGGTGAGCATGTTCCTGAAAAATTAAAAAACGACTCAAAGATTGATCTTGCAGAGGCGATATTTGGTAATGATAAAACGTTTGCAGGAAGGGTATTTTTTGAAGATGCCTTTTGCAATCAAAAAGAGGTGGCTTATGAGGGTGAAAAAAATATCACACTGCTCGGACCAAAGCCCACTGCATTTCAACATTATCTAGAACAGAAGAGAATTGATCTTACTGATCATCCTAAAAATCTCGCTCACTACAACTTAGACAACAATATAAGAGGAAACAAACTATATTGGCATAAATCTGGAAAAAACTCGGCAAATAATGACCATGCAATCTTTAATGAAAAAACTGATAGCAAAATCAACCCTGTAAAGGCAGGTACGACATTCACAGGTAAAATTCGTTTCGAAAACCTCTCAAGGGTTGAGCTTGGAGCCTTCCTCTTTGTCATTGATTTGCCTGAAGGATGCTATCACAAGCTTGGCATGGGAAAACCTCTTGGCTTAGGGTCTGTAAAAATTTCTCCAAAGCTCTTTATCTCAGACAGAACAAATCGCTATAAAAATCTTTTTGCTGAATGGGAGACGCCGATTGCAGAAGCAGATAAATCCGAATACAAGAAGGAGTTTGAATCGTATGTTTTAGAGACACAAAAAGATACACAACAAACTCTCTGGGATAATGTAAGAATGAAAGAATTGAAAGCGATGCTTGATTTTGCGCATAAACCGAATGCCGATAATATTGGATATATGAATTTAAAGCAATTTAGAGAAAGAGATGTTTTGCCGTCTCCGACGGATGTTAAATAAATGTCTAAAATTCTTATTACATCCATAGGCACGGGCAAAAAAGAAGATGGCGGATATAAAACCGCCAAATATAAGATTGACGATAAATTATACGAAGAAAGTATCATTGCTAAAGCCCTTTATAATCATGTTCATTTTGACAAAATTTTTATGCTTGGAACATCCAGATCAATGTGGGATGCGGTTTATTTGGCATTTGGCGGCAAAGACGAGAATGCGTGGCTCGAATTGGAAGGCAAGCAAGACGCGGGTGGGATAACGGAAGGAGATTTATCTCCGATCACTGCACTATGGGAAGAAGATTTTAAGATGGCCGGCTCTAAAACATTTGTTGTGCATTACGGGATAGACGACAGTCAGCTGTGGGATAATTTTGAGACCTATATAAAAATAGCAGAATATATCGAAGATGGTGATAAAGTATATCTGGACATAACCCATTCATTCCGATCTCTTTCGTTAATGTCTTATATTATGCTCGACCTTGTCAAATCTATGAGGCAGAAAGAATTTACCGTTGAGGCAATATTTTATGGAATGTTTGAATATATCTATGAGCCTTCGAATGTTGAAAATATTACGCCCGTGGTAAACCTAAAGATTTTATTTGAGATAAACGAGTGGATAAAGGCAATTTCAGCGTTTAAGAATTATGGCAGAGCCGAGTTGATAGCCGAAAATTTCAATAAACAGTTCGGCAAAAAGGATGAAAAAACAAAATATTTTAGCAGGTTTTCCGAAAATATTTCTATTGCAAATCTTGCCGCAATCAAAGCTTATGTGAATAGAGTAAAAGATAAATTGTCCCTCTTTGACGGAACGGGCTTTCCGATTATAAAACTGGTTTCAAAAGATTTAATCGACTTTACAAAAAGAATGGACAAAAGATGTTTATCTGATTTTCAGCTTGAAGTGGCTACATGGTTTTACGAAAATAAAAATTATGCTATAAGCTATATAGCTTTGACGGAATCGGTTGTTTCCAAAATATGTGAGATGGAAGGTATCGGTATAGAATCGGAATCAGACAGAAAAAAAGCAAAAAATTGCCTTCATAGTAAGGCGGAATACGAATCTCTTGAAAAAAAATATATAACGCCGAATAAAGTTAGAAACAACGTTGCTCATCAGCTGTCCGATAGACGCGACAATATAATAAGTGATATTAATAATTTGAAGAACAGTATAGATGACATTAAGAAAGAGTTTATGATGCTCGATAATAAAAATTAATGTAAACTGTTAATACTATGTGTTAACTAAGCTGCATAAAGCTTATGATATTCTAATGGTATAAAAGTTGAGATACCTGCGGCAAAGTATGAATAATGTTAACTCTGCTTATAAGAAATTGAAACATTGCAATCATCAGCGAGAACTTTTGCCTCACTAATGGTTGCAATGTTAATGGAACAATATGCATTGGTTAAGCAGAAATGCCTAAAGCACCGGCCACGCCTTTTCCATAATCCGGGTCGGCTTTCATACAGTTGCCGATATGACGCCGCTTGATCTCCTCCGGGGCATCACCCAATGCGCGCGCGGTATTTGCAAAGAGTACTTCCTGCTGTTTCATTGTCATCAGCTTGAAAAGTAAGCCGGGCTGAGTATAATAATCACTGTCATCACGATGGTTCCAATGATCGGCAGTGCCGTTAAGATTGAGAGGCGGTTCCGAGTATTTCTCCTGTTGTTCCCATTCGCTATAGCTGTTAGGTTCATAGGCAATAGTGCTGCCATAGTTGCCGTCGACCCGCATGGCGCCGTCCCGGTGATAACTGTGAGCAGGGCAACGTGGTGCATTGACCGGAATCAGATGGTGGTTTACGCCAAGCCGATAGCGCTGAGCATCACCGTATGAGAACAGACGGCCTTGTAGCATTTTGTCCGGTGAAAAGCCGATACCGGGTACAACGTCGGCAGGGTTGAAAGCAGACTGTTCGACCTCGGCAAAATAATTTTCCGGGTTACGGTTCAGTTCCATAAAACCCACTTCAATCAGTGGATAGTCCTTATGAAGCCATACCTTTGTCAGGTCGAAGGGATTGTACGGACAATCGGCGGCCTCTTTTTCCGGCATTACCTGTATAAACAATTTCCATTGCGGAAAGTCTTTTTTTTCAATGCTTTCATAGAGATCGCGCTGTTGGCTTTCCCTGGACTTTCCGATAACAGCCTCAGCCTCGGCATCCGTAAGATTCCTAATGCCTTGTTGAGTAACAAAATGGAACTTGACCCAAGATCGTTCGTTTTGTGCATTAATCAGGCTAAAGGTATGGCTGCCGAAGCCGTGCATATGACGATATGAGTATGGAATACCCCGGTCGCTCATGGTTATTGTAATTTGATGCAGCGCTTCCGGCAATGATGTCCAGAAATCCCAATTATTGACGGCGCTGCGCATATTTGTTCTGGGATCCCGTTTTACCGCATGATTGAGGTCCGGAAATTTAAGCGGATCACGCAGAAAAAATACTGGAGTGTTATTTCCCACCAGGTCCCAGTTACCCTCTTCGGTGTAAAACTTAACGGCAAATCCTCGAATATCCCGTTCCGCATCTGCCGCACCTCGTTCACCCGCCACATTTGAAAAACGCGTAAAAAGTTCTGTTTTTTTGCCTATCTCGGAAAAAATATTTGCCTTAGTGTAGCGTGTGATGTCATGGGTAACAGTAAAGGTTCCGTATGCTCCGGATCCTTTGGCATGCATGCGCCTTTCCGGAATGACCTCGCGGTCAAAATGAGCGAGTTTTTCCATAAACCATATATCTTGCAACAACTGCGGTCCGCGAGGTCCGGCAGTCAGTACATTTTGATTGTCGGGCACCGGGGCACCGACATTGGTAGTCAGCTTTTTCTTTTCGTCTTTCATGGTCACTCCTTCTTTTAAGGTTTTAATTCATGTGGCTGATTCTAATTTGATTATTATACGCAAAACCCTTGCCTGCTACATACTTAATTATATCATGAAATTTGTGCATCAAATTGACATAGCCCGGGTCGTTAACAGCGAGTGTGCATTTATGTATAAAAACGATAATGCCTGCGTATATGTTGTTTGATATTTGTTACGCGTATGAGTATTTAACCTTTTACCATCGGCTATGCTTGAAAAGAATAAAAAAACGAACAAGTCTCTTAATCTCAAAATAATTTCAAGAATAATAATACTTCTTGCGGCCATGTTTGTTGCCATAGGCATGATTTTTGCTTTTTTAAGTTTCAGGTAAGAATCCATAAATGAGGCTAAAATTCGTTCCAAAACTGTTCAATTTAAAAGGAATATAGACATCGGATGACATGGAAAAGAGGTCATCCAACATGGTATTATGGGTCGATTAATAAAATTTAATCATAATATGTTAAAATGTCACTTAAATGAAAAAGTTTAACAAGATGAATATATTATATGCCTCATTTTATAGATACGATTAAACTATCGGATGGAAATTATAAGCTTATCGATTATCATAACCGCAGGGTTAACGACACGATAAGGCATTTTTTCGGTGCAGGGTTTGAAATAAATATCGAGACCATTATACCGTCACCTGACGAATATAAAATCGGAATTTACAAGTGCAGGTTGGTTTATGCTAAATGCGTAGATAATATTCAAATTATCCCTTATGTGAAAAGGACGATAACGAAATTAAAGATCATAGATTCGGATGACATACATCTTCCTTCGGGATGCAAACCGTTAAATTATGAATTTAAATATAAAGACAGAACCTGCATCAACTATTTTTTGTCTGGATTAGATGATACAACCGATGTGCTTATTACGAGAAATGGCTTGATAACCGATACCTCGTTTTCCAATGTGATTTTATTTGACGGACAAAAATGGATTACACCGGATACTTGCCTTCTGAATGGAATAAAGAGGCGCTATCTTTTAGATAAGGGTGATATAGAAGAAAAGAAAATTTCAACCGTCGACCTGCCATATTTTCAAAAGATATCGCTTATCAATGCCATGCTTGAGCCGAAAGATATTGAGATAAATACTTCCGATATAATTTAGATCACGCGGGCGCGAAACATTTCAGCTGTTGCGGAGATTTAAGCATGAAAGGGCGCCTTGCCTATCCGGCGTCCTTTCATGATATGCCGGGCAAGCAAGATTTAAATTTATTTTATACATGTGGATAGGTAAACCTGAAGCCCCATCTGTTCTATTTGTCCCAGATATTCATCTATCTTATCTAAGTGCTCTTCTTCATCTTTTAATATTGATTGTAATAAGGTCTTCGTTCCGTTATCTTTAATTTCAGCGGCAAATTTGATATCGTCATTATAGGATTCAACCGCGCCCTCTTCAGACTTGCTGTCATTTTTATGCATTAGTTCAACCGTAGAACCGATATACATTTTGTTATAATTTGAAACAACGGGTATACCTTCAAGGAACAATATTCTGCCGATTAGTTCTTCGGCATGTTTCATCTCATCTATTGCGCGTTCTTCAATTTCTTTATGGAGATCATCGTAGCCCCAATTATCATACATCTTCGAGTGAACCATATATTGATTAATGGCGGTTAACTCATTCGTATTGTTTATCTTATTGTATAATCATGATATAATTTTTAAAACTAAAGAATAATAAATAAATTTTATTTCCTGATTTATGATGAAAATTTTATTGGGCACACACGTTTCTATTGCAGGAGGGTTGGCGAATGCCTGCCTGCATGCACAAAATACCGCATCTAATGCCATTCAAATATTTACGAAGAATCAGTTGCAGTGGTCTGCCAAGGAACTTGACTTTAATGAGATTGATTCTTTTAAAAGATGCGTATTAAAGGATGGATTAACGGTGGTTGCCCACCTTTCATATTTAGTCAACCTTGGAAGCACAGATGAATTTGTAAGAGAAAAATCTGTGGCAGCCGCTGTAAATGAAATTAAAAGATGCAGGCTACTTGACATAAAATCGTTAATATTTCATCCCGGTTCAAACAAGCATTTAACCGAGGACGAGACAATACGGCAAATAGCTTTAAATTTAAACGAAATTATAAAGCAAACAGAAGAATCTGAGGATGTGAATTTAGTCTTAGAGACGACTGCCGGACAGGGTAATCAAATAGGATATAAATCAGAACATATTGTCAGGATTATCGAACTGCTTGAGGGCAATATGAGGCTTGGCGTTTGCATCGATACGTGCCATATTTTTGCGGCGGGTTACGATATAAGGACATTACAGGCATATAATAAATATATGGATGATTTTGATAATATTATTGGGCTTGATAGGCTGAGAGCGGTTCACATTAATGATTCTCTAAAACCCTTGGGTTCTAATGTAGACAGACATGCTTCGATAGGGAAGGGCTATATCGGTCAGGATGCTTTCGGGTTTATAATGAACGACAAAAGGCTTAAAGGCATTCCGTTAATAGTCGAGACACCCGGAAGCGATAATGAACATAAAATAGATTTGGATATTTTGAAAGGTATGATAAGAGAATAACTTTCTGCCTATAGGTTATTCTATGTCGTTATTCGCAGTATATTTACAATCTTATGCCTTCATGTTTCATGTGAAACATGAAGGCATAAGATTGTAATGTTTTTAACACGGCAATCAGTCTTTATCTCCGTTATTCAGCCGGTCTAAGTATTTTTTAACCCCCTCTTCAACGGAAAGAAAGGGTTTTTCGTATCCTGCATTGCGTAAAGCGGTTATATTTGCTTCGGTAAAACTTTGGTATGCGCCTTTAAGGTTATCGGGAAAGTGAATATACTCGATATTCCCAGAACCATGCCATTTAACGACGGCATTTGCAACGTCGTTAAAGGATCGTCCCTTTCCGGTTCCTATATTAAATATGCCGGATTTTTCGGGATGTTCCAAAAACCACAAATTAACTCTGACACAGTCTTCGACATATACGAAATCGCGTTCTTGCTCTCCGTTTTTATACCCGTCGGTTCCTTCGAAAAGTCTTGCCTTTCCGTTTGTAAGTATCTGATTGTTAAAGTGAAACGCAACACTTGACATGGTTCCCTTATGGGTCTCTCTTTGCCCGTAAACATTAAAATATCTGAAGCCGACAATCTGGCATTTTACCCCACCTTTTTTCATGACGCTTCGGATATACTGATCAAATTGAAACTTAGAATAAGCATACATGTTGATCGGATGCTCGCATGACCTGTTTTCTATGAATCCTTTTTTGCCGGTACCGTATACGGAAGCGGAGGAAGCATATATATATTGTGCTCCCGTTTTCAGACACCACTTTAGCAGTTCTTTAGAATATTCAAAGTTGTTTTTCATTATGAACCGCCCGTCCCATTCCGTAGTGGAAGAACATGCGCCTTCATGAAAAATCGCCTCAATATTTCCAAAGTTGTATCCGGATTTAATATTTGTTATAAAATCATCCTTATCCATATAATCCAAAATATCCAAATCTGTCAGATTATGCATTTTTTTGCCGTCGGTAAGATCGTCTATGACCAAAATATCCGTTTTGCCTTTTTTATTAAGAGCTTCTACGATATTGGAACCTATAAATCCGGCACCGCCGGTAACTATAATCATAAGGATACCCTCCATGAAATCGATTGTTATTAATTTTTGAATGAATTATTATAACATACGCGCTCGTGAAAATATATGTAATGCAGCCCCTTTTTCCGACATGCGGCATGTAATTTGACATAAGGCATTCGATGTTTTACTATTAATAAATAAAACGTTTATGAAGTAATGGATGTAAATTTCAGATATTTAAGAACAATTTAAAAATGGGGGTGTTGTTATGCCGAGAATCGTCAAACACGAAAAGAGATTACCGATCGTGATAGAAGAAAAGGATGCGAAATTTCCGATGTATATTTGCGCATGTGGTCTTTCCCGCAGTCTTCCGTATTGCGACGGCTCGCATGATCGTACTAAAGATGAAGCCGATACGGCCGTTTATCTGTATGATGGGGACAAGAGGGTAAAATTATAAGTTTAATAAGCAGCCGTTCCCATGAATGGGAACGGCTGCTTATTTTGTCGTAAGCCTAAAAATCGCCATTTTTATCGGAGGTATAATCCATTTTATAGAATTAAAATCCTATCCGGAACAAACTTGTTTAGATAGATTCATATTCTTACTTTGAATAGTTATAATAAATTCAGGACCAAAATAAAAATATAAAAAGGCTAAATTATAATGAAAGAAGATTTGATTAATCGGACGCGAGTCAGGTTTGCACCGAGTCCGACAGGTAATCTCCATATAGGCGGAGTAAGAACGGCATTGTTTAATTATCTGTTCTCTCTACAAAATAAAGGGGATTTCATTTTAAGGATAGACGATACGGATAAGCTTAGAAATAAAAAGGAATATGAATATTCTATTATAAGTGATTTGGAATGGTTTGATATCAAATGGGATGAATTTTATAGGCAGTCGGAAAGAACGGCGGTTTATGAAAATTACCTCGATATTTTGAAAACGAAAGGTTTGGTTTACGAGTGTTTTTGTACCGGAGAAGATATTTTAAAGTCTAAAGAACTTGCCATTAAGTCAAAGAAACCGTATGTTTATAATGGAAAGTGCTATAAACTTTCATCCGAAGAAAGAAAAATCTTGCGTTCCGAATTAAAAGAAAACAATTTGTTCCCGTCAATTCGTTTAAGCGTAGCCGATGTTTTAAAACATGGCGGTCAGGAATTTAATTCCGTTGAATTCCATGATTTGGTTCACGGTCGCCTCGTTTTTGATCCGAGACTTATAGGGGACTTTATCCTAAGAACCGAAAGCAGCAGGTTCACTTACAATTTTGTCTCCATTGTCGACGATAGCGATATGAATATTTCTCATGTAATAAGGGGCGAAGACCACATAAGCAATACGCCTAAGCAGATTCTTATACTTAAAGCCCTCGGCAAAGATGTGCCTGTTTTTGCCCATATTTCTTTATTACACGGCAAAGACGGAAAAATAATGTCGAAACGAGATTTAATTTCTAATATCGAATATTATAAGAAAGAAGGTTATCTTCCCGGGTCGCTGCTGAATTATCTTGCCATAACCGGTAATACATTTGCCGGTTCCGGATATAAAGAGATATTTGCCGATGTTTCGGAAATGGCGGCTTTTTTCGATATTACGAGAGCAAAGAGTTCGGGTGCAATTTTTAATGAAGATAAATTGAGATTTATCAATGAGAAATGGCTCAATGCAATATCCGTCGATGCCTTGATCGACATTATAGCTGAAAAATTTGCAGGAAAGTCTTTGACGGCAAGGGTTAAAAACGAGTATCCGCAAGAGGTATTTTTAGAAATAATCAATTTCTTAAAAAATGAATTTAGGACTGTATATGAAATAACGGAGGAATTAAAATTATTTCTTGATGATTATAGAGTTAAATTAAACGATGCCGAATACAATACCGAATTAAAATCAATTTTTGCCGACAGCTTTAAAAATGTCGATGATTTTAGCGAGAATTCAATCAGAAATATGATAAACAATACCGTCTCCATATACAATGTGCCGGCTAAAGAATGCTACGAAACGCTGAGATTATTAATAACCGGGAAGTTAAGCGGTCCTTCTATATTGAAAATAATCAAATTTCTCGGTAGAAAAAGAGTTATAGAAAGGCTGTCCGTTTAGTATCCGAATTATTTAAAGCAATGCAACTATTCTTCATGTAAAAGAACCCGGCGCACATTAGAGCCTATCTATTTTTTGAACTTTTGCCGTGTTTGTTCCGTACCATAAAATCAACAATATTCGTAAGATGATAGACCTCACTATTTTTGTAAGCCTGCCTATATTTCTCATATGCCTATTTTATATCATAATCGAATTAAACCTGCGTCATTGCACTATGCGATATCTCAAACTGTGCAATGTAAATATTGTAACAAAAATTTAACATTAACGTAATAAAAATGCAATACTGTAATGTTAAAATATAATAAATTTTAAATAGTTGATTGAGAAAGAATAAAGATTAATCTAATTTAAGGAGGTATCTTTATGGAAACAGCAGGCAATTTAAGAAATCACCTGCTAGATAAAGTCGACGGGATCGGTCTTGTTCATCATCATTTTAGAACTATGTTTACGGCAGGGATGGGTTTTTTTACCGATGCCTACGACCTTTTTATTATAGGCGTGGTTATAGCGCTTTTGGCGCCGATATGGCATTTAAGCACCTCCGAAATAGCTATCTTAGGCAGTTCGTCTTTACTTGCCGCCGCATTTGGGGCATATCTTTTCGGCAGGATTGCCGATATTTTTGGGAGAAGGGCGATTTATGGAATTGAAGTTCTCATTTTAACCATAGGAGCGATAGGTTCCGCTTTTTCCCAAGACATCACGCAGTTGATAATCTGGAGAATAATTTTAGGTATCGGTATCGGAGGAGACTACCCGATAAGCGCGATTATAATGAGCGAATATGCAAATAGAAAAGATAGGGGCAAACTTGTTTCAATGGTATTTTCTCTTCAAGGATTAGGATTGATAGCCGGACCCATAGCGGCTATTCTTGTTTTGACGGTCGGGATTCCTCATGACGTGGCATGGAGAATACTTTTGGGGCTCGGCGCAATTCCGGCGGCAAGCGTTATATACTTAAGAAGAAAAATTAAAGAAACCCCTTATTATAGCATAAACGTAAGAGGCGACGTCAATCAGACCGTCGCGGCCATTAATGATATCGTAGGAACAAAAATAAAAGTAGACGAGAATAAATATGGCAAGGAGAATGTGGCAAAGTTAAAAACAAGATGGTATGATTTATTTAAATATCCCAATAATTTGAGACTTATCGGAACGGCGGGGAGCTGGTTCTTAATGGATTGGGCTTTTTACGGAAATTCCATAAGTTGGCCTTTAGTGATGAAATCCGTCATGCCCAATGCGAACCTTATACATAGACTTGCGTTGTCTACTATTGTTTTTATAGTGTTTGCAGCGCCGTTTTACTGGATTGCCGCTTTTGCCATGGACAAATTAGGCAGAAAATTCATTCAAATACTGGGCTTTTTTGGAATGGCATTGGCATATCTAATAATTTCTTTGACGAGTTTCGGCGGATACGTACTCGTTCCGGCCATGTTTGTGCTGATATTCGGTATGAGTTACGTTTTTACCGAATTTGGTCCGAATACTACGACTTTCATATATCCGTCAGAGGTCTTTCCAACGCCCATAAGGGGATTAGGCGACGGCATATCTGCCGGCACCGGCAAAATAGGAGCATTTATCGGAACCTTACTTTTTCCTTTTTTGATAGTATCGATTAAGTTGGGTGGAACGTTCATGATCCTTACGATAATATCTTTTGCAGGGGCTATTTTAACGATATTTGCCTTGCCGGAGACTAAAGGACAATCCTTAAGAGTCGTAGGCGAGGAGGAAAAATATACAGAAGAGGGCAATTCAGCCGCCCGACATAATACTTAATTAAATTAAAACAGAGGGCAAAATGTTATATTCAAAAGCTGATACTCATGTTCATACAAGTTATAGTGATGACGGGATAAGTTCACCCGAAGACATTGTCGAGTTTATTGCCGGAAAATTTCAGGTAATAGCTATAACCGATCATGATCGTCTTGACGGGGCATATAAGGCAAAAGAATACGCTTTGAAAAATGATTTCCTTGAAGTCGACGTTATAATCGGTGAGGAAATTTCAACAAAGAACGGACACGTAATAGGCCTATTTTTGGAGAAAAGGATTGCTCAAGGGATGACGGCAATAGATACGATTGACGAGATACATGCTCAGGGCGGGTTGGCGATTGCACCGCATCCCTATTATCTTCTTTCTTACGCCAAAAAGGGATATGAGCCGATAAGGAGACATCTTAAAAACTTAGATTTTGATGCGATAGAGGTTATTAATAACTCAAGTACGTTTGCCGTATTTTCTAATGCCGTTACGTCGTTGGTAAATGTTTCAATCGGTTTTCCTCAGGTAGGCGCAAGTGATGCCCATACTAAAGAATTTGTCGGCAAGGGCTATACGCAGTTTCAAGGCAAGTCTGCGATTGATTTAAAAAATCAGATAATAGAGAAGAAGGCGACGGCTCACTTTGGTCATTATTCTTTGTTGGAGTTTAATCTTAACCTGTTGCAAAGCGTAAAATCATTTTATCAATATTTTTCAAACAGGGATAATTAAATTAATGTTCCACGTGAAACATTAATTGGTAAATCATTTAAATTTAAAAGTTATTTTTATAATCTCGTCGCAATTAATGCATTTTTTCACAAATCTTTCATAAATCTTTCCGACATCCGATTCGGTCACTAAAACATTCATGTCATATTCGTTGCATTTGCATTTCAAATTCATTATGGCATTTTTCGAATGCGATGATGAGATCCTGTTCTTTATCAGATTCATATATTTGGATCTGACGGCAATGGCATTTAGGGAAGCTTTTCTAAGGACTTCTTCGAAAAAAGAATTTGATTTTATATCGTTCATTTTAACCTCCGATATGCTATGAGTTAGTAGTATAAACTTATTTCATTATACGTCTTGACTGTTACAATATTATTAAGGTTTTGTTAAATTTTCGTTACATACAGTAAAAGGTGAATAAATATCTGTACTTTCTAAAAATTTTGATTTATTAATTTAATTAATGTTATAATTATTTTCGTTAAATCTTATTTTTTAATAAATAATTTTAAAAATTCCCGTGAGTTTAGACTAATGGCAAGAGTTATATGCGTTTCCAATCAAAAGGGTGGGGTAGGAAAGACTACTACCGCTATTAATATTGCGGCGTGTCTTTCAGCGTATGAGAAGAAGGTTCTCTTGATAGATGCAGACCCGCAAGCCAATGCTACGAGCGGGTTGAATGTTATAGTAGAAAAATCTAATCCTACAATTTATGAGTGTCTTATTAAAGATTATGATGTTTCTAATGCGGTATATTCCACACAAATGGAAAATCTTTATGTCATTCCTGCTACATCCGACCTTGCCGGTATAGAAATCGAACTTGTAAATATGGAGGCAAGAGAATACTATATTAAGAGAAAAATAATAGACAAGGTAAGGGAAGATTACGATTATATTTTCTTAGATACGCCGCCATCGCTTGGATTGCTGACTATTAACGCCTTGACTGCATCCGACAGTGTTTTAATCCCTATGCAGTGCGAGTATTATTCATTAGAAGGGGTATCCAGGCTGATGCAAACTATTAAACTTGTAAATCAGAGACTTAATAAAACGTTATATATAGAGGGAGTTTTGTTTACAATGTTCGATGGAAGGACGAACCTCACAAATCAGGTCGTAAGTGAAGTTAAAAAGTATTTCGGGCAAAAGATTTATGAAAACGTTATACCGAGAAACATTAAACTTCCGGAAAGCTCAAGTTTCGGAAAACCTATAATATTGTACGATATAAATTCTAAGGGAGCAATTTATTATCTTGAACTGACCAAGGAGTTTTTGGCCAGGGTTGCTTAATCAATTGATTATGAAAGAAAAAGAAAAATCTATCAAGAAAAGAAGTGTGTTGGGAAGAGGGTTGGGCGCCCTTTTAACGGATGCTCTTAATCAGGATGCGGATAGGACGGCAGGCGAAGATAATCAATTTTCGGTTTTTGAAATAGATGTAGATAGAATAAATACCGGCGTTTATCAGCCCAGGCGGTATTTTGACAAGGCTAAGCTTGCCGAACTGAAAAAATCTATAGAAGAGAATGGTATCATTCAGCCATTGATAGTGGCTAAGTCTAAAAATGGAGATGTTTTTGATTTAATTGCGGGTGAAAGAAGATACAGAGCCGCAAGGGAATTGGATTTTAAAAAAGTTCCCGTAATAATTAAGGATATTTCCGGAGTTTTAGCGCTTGAGATTGCCCTGATAGAAAATATTCAGCGCCAGGATTTGAATGTTATTGAAGAAGCGGGTTGTTATTTGAGGCTGATAGAGGAGTATAAAATAACACATGAGGAATTATCGGCTAAGGTCGGCAAAGACAGGGCAACTATTACCAATATGATTAGGCTTCTTTCGTTGCCGGACGGAATTAAGACGGACCTCATATATGGAAAAATTACTCCATCCCATGCAAGAAATCTCATAGGTCTTTCGGATGATGAAGCGAGTGTTCTTTTGGATAAAATTTCTAGTGAAAAGCTGACCGTAAGAGAGACCGAGCGCGCCGTTAAGTCGATTAAGACAAAGAAACGGGGAGGTAAACGAAAACCGGAAAAAGATTTGGCGGTATCTTCTCAGATTAGAAGCTATGAAGATAAATTGCTTGAGGAACTTCAAACGCGAGTTACAATAGATTACAAAGACAAAAACGGAGAATTGAAAGGTAAAATAGCGATAGAGTTTTATGCCGCCGAGGAATTGGAAAGAATAATGAAACTGATTACTCGAAATTAGACCGGATGTTTTTTCTTTCTATCCCAAGCATAAAATTTATCAATAGGTCTCTATCGTTATCAGATATTTTCGTAATAGAGCATCCGGTTTGATATTTACCGCCCGCATAAGTTGAATGAATAACTCTTAAGTCCATCCTAATAGTTTTATCAACAAATTTTACCATAGCGTTTTTTAGCGGATAATAGGTTTCGATGGGTATTTCCGAAGCAAACGATATACTGTTCCACGATAAATCGCGTATTATGTAAAAAAGGTTGTTATTTTTATAAAAGATATAGACATAAGCCATATCCGAGTCATTCGTAGAGACCCTTAGAACGCTTCTCTTTTCGATCAGGACTATCTCTTCGGGTTTATAAATCAAGAAGTTATGTTCTTCACCCAAAACTATCTCGTCTTTATATTTTGTTAAAAAATGTCTATCGATCTCGTGTTTGTTGGATTCGGCATTTATCTTTATATATTCTGTTTTTGGTAATATTTTATTTCCGTAAAACGGAATAAGGCTATCTATAACTAAGTATTTATGTTTTATTTCTATCAGATATGATTTAAAAAATTGGTCATAGGGAAATAATGTGACGCCGAGTTCCCTTTTTGACATAAGGATATTATCCATTATTTGTTCGATTATTTTGTTTTCTTTAATCAGGATAGTATTTACGGTAGAATTGCTTGTATTATCCGTTTTCTGTTTGTTTTCATTCATAATAAAAATCTTAGTCAAATATTTATATTTAAATATTATCATAAAATATTCGTATAAAGTAAATTAAAATTGATATTTTTTGTGTTTTTGATATATAATTTAACTAAAGTCAAACTAAAATATGAAAATGCGATAAATGACATGAAAGAGCTGATCATAACATGGCAGGGACTCCTGTTTGAAGCCGTAACGTTTTTGATATTTACCTACTTTTTAAATCTGTTTTTATTTAAACCCGTAAGGGCTATCTTAAAAAAAAGGCGGGAAAATATAGATTCGCACAATGAAAAACAAAAATATTTCGAAGAATCTGCGGCAAAATTGATTGAAGACGTTAGAAAAGAGAAATTAGACTTAAAAATAGAAATAAATAGGATAAAAAAAACCTATCGTAAAGAGGCTATGATTAAAACCGCAAAAATTATTTCATCCGCAAAAAAAGATGCTTCTTATAAATTCAGCCGTATAGTGGAAGATTTTGACAAAGAAAAAACTTCTATAATTAATCATTATAAATCTAAATCCGAAGAATTGGCAAATTTAATTTACAAAAAAATATTAGAGTAATTGGCTTATTTATGGAAATCTTTTGGCGGATATTTGATACTCTCATATTAGCAGGTGGATTTGTTTATATATTTATTAGATACGGAATCCCTTTTTTCGATAATCGAAAAAAGGGCATAGAATTATCGTTAAAAAAGGCCGCCGAATATGAGAAAGAGGCGGAAAAGCTTTACGAACAAGCCATGGATGTACTCAAAGAGGTTAAGTCAGAGGTAGAGAATATTAAAAAAGAAGCATTAAAAGAGACGGAAACGGAAAGGAACAATATTATAAAAGATGCCGAAACGGCGGCGGAGAAAATTTCAGGGAATTATATTAATCAGGCTAAATCCGAAATTGATAAACAAAAAAAACAGCTGTTTGATGAGGCTTTAAATATGTCTTTTAAATTCATGCAGGATATTATGCAAAGAGAAATGACTTCTGAGGTTTACGGCAAGATAAACGATAGTTTTCTTAAATTGCAGGAGGAAGCGTTTGATAGACGATCAAATAAGTAAAAGATATGCCGGAGCACTCTTTGAATTTGCGCGGCATTCGGATAAAATAGAGGAGGTCTATAAAGATATTGATGGGTTTATTGATATCTGTTACGATAATTTATGCCTGAAAGAATTTTTGTCGCAAACTTATATAGATAAGAAGGAAAGATTTGAGATCGTGAATTTATTAGCTGCAGAATTGTCGTTAAGTGCCGAATTTATAAATTTTCTGCATCTCCTGATAGAAAACGAACGAATGGAATATTTGCCGAAAATTTTTATACGATTCTCCGATTTTAGGGATGATTTTATGAATATTTTAAGGGTAGATGTCGTTTCCGCAAAAGAATTGGACGATAATGAGACCAATAAAATAAAGCGTATTATAGAAAAAGTGTCAGATAAAACGGTAGTTATAACAAATAGAGCCGATAAATCGATAATAGCCGGCTATATTATAAATGTAGAAAATATATCGTACGACGGCAGTATAAAAGCTCAAATAAGCAGTTTTTATAATTACTTAAAACAAGGGGCATTTATTTATGGGAATTAAGGCTTCTGAGATTACGGATATAATAAAAAGCAAGATAGAGTCTTATACTAAAAATATTGATATAAGCGAGAGAGGAGTAGTCCTATCCGTCGGGGATAGCGTTGCAAAAATATACGGGCTTAAAAATGCCATGATAGGTGAAATGCTGGAATTTTCTCCCGATGTTTACGGTTACGTTTTGAATTTGGAAGAGGATAATGTAGGTGTTGCAATTTTAGGCGAAGAGTTTTTAGTTAAAGAAGGCGATACGGTAAAAAGGACCGGCAATATTGCCGAGGTTCCGATAGGTATGGGGGTTTTAGGCAGGGTTCTCGACGGACTTGGACGACCCATAGACGGCAAAAATCCTATCAAAGCGACTGAATATTCGGCAATAGAGAAAAAAGCGGTAGGCATAGTGCAAAGAAAAAAGGTCAATGAACCGCTATATACCGGAATTAAGGTAATAGATGCTTTAATGCCGATAGGCAGGGGTCAAAGAGAGCTTATCATAGGCGACAGGCAGACCGGAAAGACGGCAATAGCCATAGATGCAATATTGAACCAAAAGAATTCTGATGTTTACTGTATTTATGTGGCGATAGGGCAAAAGCAATCAAGCGTCTCTTTTATTTATGACCGCCTGATGCAGGAAGGGGCGATGGAATATACCGCTATAATCGCCGCTAATGCGAGCGATCCCGCTACTCTTCAATATTTTGCACCTTATACGGGGGCTACTATCGGCGAATATTTTAGAGACAACGGCATGCACTGCCTTATCGTTTACGATGATTTATCAAAGCATGCCGTAGCTTACAGGGAATTATCCCTGCTTCTCAGGAGACCGCCGGGTAGAGAGGCATATCCCGGAGACGTGTTTTATTTACACTCAAGGCTTTTAGAAAGGGCGGCAAAACTGAACGATGCACACGGCGGAGGGTCGCTCACGGCATTGCCCATAATTGAAACTCAGGCCGGAGACGTTTCGGCATATATTCCTACGAACGTTATATCTATCACGGATGGACAAATATTCTTGGAGACGGACCTTTTTTATGCCGGCGTCAGGCCGGCGGTAAACGCGGGGCTTTCCGTATCAAGGGTGGGAGGGGATGCTCAGATTAAGGCAATGAAACAGGTTTCCGGCGGTTTGAGGCTTTCTTTGGCGCAATATAGAGAATTGGCGGCGTTTTCTCAGTTTGGGGCCGACCTCGATAAGATGACGCAGGAAATGCTTGCCAGAGGCAGAATGATGTCGGAACTCCTTAAGCAGGGTCAGTATAAGCCGATGCCGGTTGAAAAAGAAGTGGTGATGTTGTTTGCCGCCAACAGCGGTTATTTGCAGGATTATAAACTTTCCGCTATAAAAAAATACGAAAAAGAACTTTTATTATACATAGAAAACAATAATCCCGGAATATATAAGGATATCAGAGAAAAAAAAATGATAGACGATATCGTCAAAACGAGCCTTATAGCCGTTTTGGATAAATTTAAAAATATCTTCTTAGAAGATTGATAATATCATGCCTAACTTAAAATCGATAAAAAGAAAAATTTCGAGTGTTAAAAATACGAGACAAATAACCAAGGCTATGAAAATGGTTGCGGGAGCCAAGCTGAAAAGGAATCAGGCAGCCATGAACGAATTTAAGACTTATTCAAGCAGTTTTGACGGCATTATAAATAATATTTCCAAAAATACGGTATTATATTCTCATCCGTTTTATAAGAAAAATTTACGTGATAACGATAATGACGGCGATAAAATCAGTAGGGGAATATTGATAATTTCGACGGATAGAGGGCTCTGCGGTTCTTTTAATATGAATTTGTTTAAGCTTTTTTTCGAAGAATTAGAAACGATGGTTCCGGATGCCGATCCGGCTAAGCTGTATATCCTCGGCAAAAAGGGTTTCGATTTTTTTAAAAGAAATGATTATGAGATTGCCTTCAAGGGATTTTATTCGGAAAGCGAATCTATATCTAATCTTTCCGTTCAATTATCTAATGTAATGTTAAATGATTTTACCGAGGGAAAAATAGGGGAGATTTACGTGATATCCAATAACTATATTTCCGCGCTGCACCAGATGCCCATAGCGGAAAGGCTTTTACCGTTTGATTCTTACGATAGCGGCGAGAATAAAAACAGCGGCGGTTATTTAACGGAGCCCGTCAGTTACGAAGATGATATAATCGATAAGATTTTCAAAGATTATATACGTACTAAGATTTATTTTAAAATTTTAGAATCTTTTGCCGGCGAACAGGCATCAAGAATGTATGCTATGGATAACGCTACAAGGAATGCCGGAAAACTCATAAATAAGTTGACGATAATTTACAATAAAGCGAGACAGGCAGCCGTTACCCTTGAAATTCTCGACATTATAAACGGCGTAAACGCCGTAAAATAAAATTTTAGGAGGCTATCGATGAATGAAGGTTTTGTTGCGCAGGTAATAGGTCCGGTGGTTGACGTTAAATTTGAAAACAAAAAACTTCCGTCTATTTTTAATGCATTGATGTTGACAAATCCGGCTATAAGCGATAAAAAAAATAATTTGGTGCTCGAGGTAATTCAGCATCTCGGTGAAAATGTCGTCAGGTGCATTTCTTTAGATTCTACCGACGGGTTATCAAGGGGAATAACGGTAATAGATACCGGCAACAAAATAACGGTTCCCGTGGGAAGAGACGTATTGGGAAGAATATTCAACGTTATAGGCGAACCGGTAGACGAGTTACCCCCCGTAGAATTTAAATTGAGGCTTCCTATCCATAGACCTGCCCCGGCATTTGAGGAGCAGTCTACGACCGTTGAGATATTAGAGACCGGTATTAAGGTTATAGATTTGTTGGAACCCTATTTAAAGGGTGGAAAAGCGGGGTTATTTGGGGGCGCAGGTGTAGGAAAAACAGTGTTGGTTATGGAACTTATTCATAATATAGCAATAGAGCATGGCGGATATTCCGTTTTTGCCGGCGTTGGCGAAAGAACAAGGGAAGGAACGGATCTATGGACGGAAATGAAGGAATCTAAAGTTTTAGATAAAACGGTTTTGGTTTACGGGCAGATGAATGAGCCTCCCGGAGCAAGAGCAAGGGTCGCCCTTTCCGCCCTTACTATGGCAGAGTATTTTAGGGACGAAGAAAGACAGGACGTATTGGTTTTCATAGATAATATTTTCAGGTTTGCGCAGGCAAATTCGGAGGTCAGTGCGCTTATGGGCAGAATACCGTCCGCCGTGGGCTATCAGCCGACCCTCGCGACCGATATGGGCGAGCTTCAAGAAAGAATTACCAGTACGAAGAAGGGTTCGATTACGTCCGTTCAAGCGGTCTATGTTCCGGCAGACGATTTGACCGACCCGGCCCCGGCAACCACGTTTTCTCATTTGGATGCCACGACGGTTCTTTCAAGACAGATTGTCGATCTTGGGATTTATCCGGCGGTCGATCCGCTTGATTCTACTTCGAGGGCGTTAGACGTAAATATCATTGGGGACGAGCATTACGAAGTTGCAAGGAACGTTCAGGCGGTTCTTCAAAAATATAAGGAATTGCAGGATATAATTGCTATTTTGGGTATGGACGAACTTTCGGAAGACGATAAGCTAACGGTAAATCGCGCAAGAAGGATACAAAGATTTTTATCTCAGCCTTTTTTTGTGGCGGAAGTGTTTACCGGTTTTCCCGGCAGATATGTTCCGTTAAAAGAGACCGTAAGGGGCTTTAAAGAAATATTGGAAGGCAGGCACGACAATTTACCGGAACAGGCTTTTTACATGGTCGGAACGATAGAGGAAGCTGTCGAAAAGGCAAAAGGATTGAAATAAATGTCTCTTAATATTAGAATAAGGGTAGTCGATAAAAAAGGATCGGTCTTTGAAGGGTTTGCGGATTTTTGCGAAATTCCGACCGAAGCGGGCATAGAGGGCGTATTGCCGGGACATATAAATTTTATATCAAATTTGATAGAGGGTAAAATAAAATATAAAACGGGTGAAACGGTAAATGAAATAAATATTGTCGGAGGGGGATTTGTGGAAATAAGCGGTGATTGCGTTAACGTCATGATAAATTCCTGAAACGGAATAAAATATAAATTATATATTGAATATACAGGGTATAAAATAATTAAATTATGATAGACATTAAACTTATCAGGGAACAGAGAGAGTACGTCAAAAAGGAGATGGAGAAGCTTTTTGTTTCGGTTCCCATTGATGAAATTTTTGAGCTTGACGAGTCTAAAAGAAGGCTCTTATACGACATTGAATGCCTTAGAAATGCGAGGAAGACGCTTTCTAAGGAAATAGCATCCGAAAAAGACGAAGAAACGATTTCAATGAAAAAGGCGAAGGTAAAAAGGATAAACGAATCGATTAAGTTTCAGGAAGATGAACTAAATATCGTAGGCGGAAGGTTTAATGCATTGATGTTGAGCGTTCCTAACCTGCCGGGACGCGATGTGCCGGTAGGTAAGAACGAGACTGAAAATTCGGTGGTTTCGTATTTCAACGAAAAGAAAAAATTCGGTTTCACACCTGAAACTCATTATAAAATAGGGCAGAAAAGGGATTTAATAGATTTCGAAAGGGGAGCCAAGATTTCCGGAACGCGTTTTTATATATTAAAAAAAGGGTTCGCCCGGCTTCAGAGGGCGCTTATTAATTTTATGTTAGACGTGCACGTAACATACCACGATTACGAAGAGGTATATCCGCCTTATATGATTAATGAGGAATGCTTAATAGGAACAGGGCAGTTACCCAAATTTGCGGATAATTTATATAAAGACGAAGATTCAGGGTTATGGTTCGTTCCGACGGCGGAGGTTCCGGTTACAAACATGTATAGAAGCGAAACGTTTAATGCCGAAGATCTTCCGATAAAGCATGTCGCCTATACTGCCTGTTTTAGAAAGGAAAAGATGTCTGCAGGTAAGGATACCAAGGGTATAAAAAGGGGTCATCAATTCGACAAGATCGAGCTTGTAAAGATTACGACTCCGGAAGCCGCAAAAGAGGAGTTGTTGAGTCTTATTGCCGATGCGCAGGACATATTGAATAGGCTTGATATTCCGCATAGGCTTATACGCATATGCACAGGAGATTTGAGCTTTACCGCCAGCGAAAAATTTGATATAGAGGTTTATGCCCCGGGTATAAACGAATGGCTTGAAGTAAGTTCGTGTTCCGATTTCGGTTCTTTTCAAGCAAGAAGGGCTAATATAAAATTTAAAAGGAATAAAAGCTCTAAAGCAGAATATGTGAATACGCTGAATGGTTCCGGACTTGCACTTCCGAGGGTGATGATTGCTATAATCGAAAATTACCAGATGAAAGACGGTCGCATAAGGATTCCTAATGCTTTAAAATCATATTTTGGAACGGAAGAGTTTATTTAAATTATGTCGAGCGGCAAAAGAATAATATTTGGAGTATTGATAGTATTTTTTTCCGTATATTCCTTTTTATCTCTCTATTCTTACAATATACTTCAGGAAACCTATAATTCATATTCTATTTCTACCGTACGAGAGATCAATTTAGGCGGGTTTTTCGGCGGTATTCTGTCGAACTATTTTCTAATCGCATTTGGAATATCTTCTTTTTTAATAGTTTTTTTTATTTTATCGGCAGGCATATTCTTGATATTGAATAGAACATTCAGCTTACGGTTTCATGCCGGAATTTTTACCGCATTCCTTACCGCTTTGATTTTTTTAAGCCTGTTATTTCCCGAAATTTCATATCATGGATTCATAACATCCGGCGGCGGTTTGATAGGCGGGGGGATTTACGGCTATCTTCTTAAATTTTTTGGAGAAGCCGGAAGTGTAATAATAGGTTTTGTACTTTTTTTAATTTCGATCTATTTTATTTTTAAAAGAATCGGCCTTAAAAGCCTTTTCGGGTATTATTATCGTGCCTACAATAGGCTTAAGGCATATATAAAAGAAATAAGATTATTCAAATTAAATGTTTTACCGGGAGAATTAGCCGCATTTTTTTCTTCATTAAAATTAAAAATCGAAAAAAGAAAAGGGTTTAAGAAGAGAGAAAAAAGTTTTATCCTAAACAAAGAATTATTCGGCGGTCCGAGGGAAGACCTGATAGATAACTTGGACGGAAGAGACGATGCTACCGAAGCGAACGAGGAATCTATTAAGGAGAAGGCCGGAACATTCGATTTTATAGATGATAGAAAATCTAAAATTCCACCTATTTCCCTAATTAATATCGAAAAAATAACGAAAGACGTTCAAAGACCGGATAAATTATCTCTCTTGGGGAATGCGGCACTAATCGAAAAAAAATTAATGGATTTCGGAGTTAAAGGGAAGGTCACCGGAATAAATCCCGGACCCATTATAACTATGTATGAGTTTGAACCGGTAAGCGGTGTTAAGGTGGGAAAAATATTATCCCTATCGGAAGACCTTACTATGGCTTTAAAATCTAAGCCCGTGAGAATGGCCGGGGTTATTGAGGGCAAATCCGCTATAGGCATTGAAGTTCCTAATAATAAAAGGGAGATGGTTTTCTTTTCGGAAATTTTAAATTCCAAGGATTTCATAGATTCGAAATCTTTGCTTACGATAATTCTAGGTAAAAATACGACCGGAGGCGATATTTCATTCGACATCGCAAAAGCACCTCATTTATTAATAGCCGGGGCAACGGGGGCGGGAAAAAGCGTATTTATCAATACCCTGATAGTAAGCCTTCTTTTTAAGGCGAGTTATGAAGAACTTAATTTTTTAATGATTGATCCCAAAAGATTGGAATTGACCCCGTTTGAAAATTTGCCTCATCTGATAAGCGACGTGATTTATGATGCGAAAAAAGCGGACATCGCTCTTAAGTGGGCAGTTTCTGAAATGGAAGCAAGATATATAAAGCTACAGGCTGCAGGCGTTAAGAATATAGAGCAGTTTAACGAAATGTCCAGGAAACAGGATTCAAAATGCATGCCTTATTTGGTAATCGTAATAGATGAGTTGAGCGACTTAATGCTTGCAAGCCCAAAGGATATAGAGACTTCAATAATAAGGCTTTCCCAGATGGCGAGGGCATGTGGAATCCATCTTATAATTGCTACGCAGAGACCTTCGGTTAACGTCGTTACCGGTGTTATTAAGGCGAACATGTCCTCCCGTATTGCATTTTTAGTCTCTTCTAAAATAGATTCAAGGACGATATTGGACGCTAACGGAGCGGAAGACCTTCTTGGGAACGGAGACATGCTTTTTATGCCCCCGGGTCAAAATAGGCTTTTCAGGATTCACGGCTCTTATATCTCCGAAGACGAGATTAAAAAGGTGTTGGAATTTATAAAGGAAAAGAATTTTCCATCGCAGAAAGACGAAACATTAATAAATGAATTTGACAATGTCGGTAATTTTGATAGAATAATTATGGACGACCCCGACGATGAGATATATAACGAGGTTATAGATATGGCTCAAGCCTCCGACGGCGGGAACGGTATTTCCATATCGTATATCCAAAGGAGGTTTCGCATAGGCTTTAACAGGGCGGCGAGGATTATGGAGAGGCTTCAAAACGACGGAATATTGGCAAAAAAAAGGAGAACGTTAAGGTGAATAGCAATAATATAATTATGAGGCTTTTTATTTATTTCTTAATTCTGCCTTTTTTGTTTTTGTTAGGTTTTGCGCAAACATCTTATGCCGCTCCGGCGTCTAATCCCATAATTAAAAAAATAGAAAACAGATATAAAAACGTGCATTCAATGAGCGCATATTTTTATCAAAAGGAAATAATACCTGGTTATTCGCAAAATATGGTTTTTAAGGGGTATTTCTATTACAAACACGGGAAGGGTATGACGTGGTTTTATGAATACCCGTTTCATAAAAAGCAGATTTTTAAAAATAATGAGCTTTATATCGTTAATAATCAAATAAAAAAAGTTACGATTATAAATATGGGAAAGAAAAAGGGCGGGTTTCCGCCCAATGTCGTTGAAGTTTTGGGTAATTTAACGAAATATTTTAAAGTTGAGGCCGTATCGGCAAATTCGGGTTCCGGAACTGTAACGATAGAATTAAAGCCGTTAGCGATACAAAGGGCAAAAAGGATTTATATGGGTTTTAACGAAAAGGATTTTAAGGTAGAATCATTGAAAATTATTACGTATCAGGGGCAGATAATAATGTTCCTCTATAAAGACGTAAAACTTAACGAGTATATTAAAGATTCTGTTTTTAGCATTCATTTTCCCTTGGATTATGAAATCATGAAAGAGAACCGATAAAAAAACTAATTTTAAATTTAAGACGGAGATTAAAATGCCATCCTTTGATATAGTTTCCAAAGCCGACCTTCAGGAAGTAGATAATGCCATCAATCAGGCTATAAAAGAAATGACGGGCCGGTATGATTTTAAGGGGACGAAAAGCGAAATAAAGAGACAAGACAATGTCATTATATTACTGGGAGACGACGATTATAAATTAGATGCCGTCATAGATATACTAAAAGGAAAGCTCATAAAGCGCGGAGTTTCTGTGAAGTTCTTAGAGTTCAAAAAGAAAGAAAAGGCATCGAAGGGAATGATGCGTCAAGAGATAGAGATTAAAGAGGGTGTAAATAAAGATTCATCGAAAAAAATAATAGTTGAGATAAAAAAGGTCGATCCTAAGGCGGCGATAGAGAATCTTAAGGACCACCTCAGGGTCAGTTCTAAATCCAAAAACGGGCTTCAAAGTATCATTACCGATTTAAAATCCTTTCCGTTGGACGTAGAACTCTCTTATATAAATTTTAGAAATTAAATATATGCGTAATTTTTATGCATTTTTTTTGTCGTTGCGTAATTTTTATGCATTTTTATAATTGATTTTACATTCTTGTCGGGTTTTCTTTTACAATAATATGGCATGTTTATTGCTAAAAATTTAGACGGGGAGGAACGATGAAAAAGGTTGAGGCTATATTTAAACCGTTTAAACTTGACGATGTGAAAGAGTCGTTAAGCAAAATCGGCATTCAGGGTCTTACCGTTACGGAGGTTAAGGGGTACGGTAGGCAGAAGGGGCACACCGAACTGTATAGGGGTGCAGAATATGTGGTGGATTTTATACCTAAGGTTAAAATCGAAGTTATCGTTTCGGATGATAGGCTCGTTGCCGTGGTAGAAGCAATAACGTCAAGCGCAAAGACGGGAAGGATAGGGGACGGAAAAATTTTTATTTTACCGGTAGATGATGCCGTTAGAATAAGGACGGGCGAAAGGGGAGATGAATCTCTTTGATTTTTATTATCTAAATAAATTTTAATTGTTTAATTTTTTTTGGAGGGAAAATGACGGAAAACGAAGTAATGCAATTTATTGAAGAGCAGGGGGTTCAGTTTATCGATGTAAAGTTCTGCGACCTTCTCGGAACATGGCAACATTTTACCGTACCCGTTAGTGAAGTCTCGAGAGAGTCGTTCGAAGAGGGTTTCGGGTTCGACGGTTCGAGTATAAGGGGCTGGAAGGCAATTGACACTTCGGATATGCTTATTATGCCGGATGCTTCTACTGCTGTAATAGATAATTTTATAGAGGCTAAAACGTTATCTTTGACTTGTAATATTAAGGACCCTATTACGGAAAAGTATTATGACAGGGATCCGCGTTACATTGCCAAGAAGGCGGAAGAATATTTGAGATCGACGGGTATTGCGGATACCATATACTTTGGTCCGGAAGCGGAATTTTTTATTTTTGACGACATAAGATACGATCAGACCGTAAACAGCGGTTATTATTATATCGATTCCGAAGAAGGTATATGGAACAGCGGTAGAGACGAGATGCCTAATTTGGGTCATAAGCCGAGACACAAAGAGGGGTATTTCCCTGTTTCTCCGCTTGATACTCAGACGGATATCAGAAATGAAATAGTTTTAGAGCTGCAAAATGTGGGTATTAGGGTGGAAGCAGCTCATCATGAAGTTGCGACCGGTGGTCAAGCCGAAATAGATATGCGATTTGATTCTTTAATGTCCATGGGTGACAGCTTCATGTGGTATAAATATATAGTTAAGAATGTGGCTAGAAGATACGACAAGACTGCTACTTTTATGCCGAAACCTCTTTTTAGCGATAACGGCTCCGGTATGCATGTTCACCAATCTCTATGGAAAAATGGACAACCGCTTTTTGCCGGTAAAGAATATGCCGGATTGTCGGAGATGGCAGTTTATTATATAGGCGGTATATTAAAGCATGCAAAGGCTTTATGTGCCCTTACCAATCCGACTACAAATTCGTATAAGAGATTAATACCCGGTTTTGAAGCACCTGTCAATTTTGTTTATTCCTCACGAAACAGAAGCGCTGCCGTCAGAATTCCGATGTATTCTAAATCTCCTGGGACGAAGAGGATAGAATATAGGACGCCCGACCCGACTTCAAATTGTTACCTTGCCTTTTCCGCAATGCTTTTAGCGGGTATTGACGGCATAGTCAATAAGATTAATCCGGGCAAGCCTACTGATAGTGATTTATTCACCCTGTCCAATGAGGAACTTAAGAATATCCCGGTTGCCCCCGGTTCTTTAGAAGAAGCGTTAAAAGAGCTTGAAAAGGACCATGAGTTTATGCTTCAGGGAGATGTATTTACCGAGGACATTGTTCGGGCATGGATTGACCGCAAGATGGAAAATGACGTCATCCCCGTTCGTACGAGGCCGGTTCCATATGAATTTGCATTGTATTACGATATTTAACAACATCTGCATATAAAAAGGCGTCATACCTCTTTATTAATTGGTATAACGCCTTTTTATTTTATAATACGATAAGTCTTTATGTTGCATTCTCCTCAATCGGATTCACTTGCCGCGAGTACCCTCTCGATCGCCCGGTTTAAGCTCAGCCTTTTTGCGTAAGTACTTCAAAATTATTTACGCTTTATTATCGAGCATATCTTAAAACGGAATATCGTCGTCCTCTTGTTTGCCCGCTGGATTATAATCGTTTTCGGTGTTTTTTCTCTGAGCGGCATAGCCATTGTTGTCGCCGCCGCTGCCCTTGGCGCCCAGCAAGACGATATTGCTTGCAACTATATCTGTTTTGTATCTTTTAATCCCCTCTTTATCGTCATAAGAAGAGTTTCTTATCTTGCCCTCAATAAAAACCTGTTTTCCTTTTGTTAAGTAATTTGCGATACTCTGCCCTATCTTCCCGAAAACGGTAATATTATGCCAAGTGGTTCTTTCGGTTTTAGAGCCGGATTTGTCATTAAAATATTCAGTAGTGGCAATAGAGAAACTTAAAATCGCCAGACCGTCCGGCGTGTAGCGGAGCTCCGGGTCTTTCCCCAAATTGCCTATCAAAAGTGCTTTGTTAAGACTCCCCATGTAATACCTCCAGAATTTAATTATAAAATTTAAAAAGCCATTTGTAGCTTATATGATAATTTAAGTCGATTGTTTTGGCAAGTTAAAATTGTTTTAAATTTTTATTACGTTTATGTCACAATTTTGTTAAATTAATAATTATATTTATTTG
>VAOX01000815.1_pt1 | contig 37331 bp, 39 predicted proteins | sample 3393891 | NCBI WGS metagenome assembly VAOX01 (sample SAMN08290429, study PRJNA428436) | hydrothermal vent metagenome | isolation source: Deep-sea hydrothermal vent chimney | place: Indian Ocean: Southwest Indian Ridge | depth 2822 m m
AACGCCATCACCGAACGGGTGAATAACGAAACTATAGAATATTCAATACTCTCAATAACTTACCGCACTATTGCGTGGTCAACTGATGAATTTAGGTTCAATGTATTTCAAAAACTTATCCGCTTGCAAACAGGATATTTAATATGACTATTTTACATTTTCAGCCGTTTTTTTCAGACTTAACTGCTCTTTTAACTGTATTTTCTGTAGCCGTTGCCTGATAACTGACTTGCGAGCTACATTGTCTGTAATGCTCAATAAATGCAGAAAACGCTGACGAGCATCTTCATACATTCCCGCTTCCAGCAAACTTTCCGCAGCGCGAAAAGTCGCCGTATGATACCAGGGGTCGTAGACATGATCCGGCGATACCGAAGATTTTAAAAACAGATATGCCGCCAGCGAATACTGCGCCAATGCATGATAAGACTCTGCTTTCCAGAAATAAAGCTCTCTCTCCAGACGCACATCATCCTGTGTGCGCTGTAGCAAATCAAACAGGTCCAGTGAAAGCGGGTACTGGCCCACGGCCTGTAAATCAAATACTACTTGCAGGTATTTGTCTGCCTGATCCGATGTAATACCTCCAGACTTAACACCCGGGGATACATTTTTCTCAGCTACTGCGGCCTCTGAAACCTCTCCAACCACGCCATTTACCACAGTTTCAGACTGTAAAAATTCAGGACTTAGCATTTCACGCAAAACATCCGCACCCTGCTTGAATGAACCACTTAAAATAAGCACCCTTGCTCGGCGCAGGTTCCAGTCAAATTTCGGCTGCCCCTCGGGTGGCTGATTTAAATCCGCCATTAAATCCGCTGCGTTTTGCACATCACCCTGCAACAAACTGTAATCAACCAGCAAATAACGCACTTTTGCAGGCACCAGAGATAGATGTCTTATTTTTTTCGATGCTGTAAACAGTCGATTAACCAGTTGCAACGACTGATCATTAGATTCAATGAGCGACACCAGCTGCATCATCGACTGCTCTCGAGTTTCTGCTTTTTTTGACTTTAATGACAGAACTGCAAATAGCGATTTTGCAATCACAGGTTCATCCAGATAAACATTACTCGCCAGGGTATACCAGCTAACATCATCGCCTCTCAACAGGCCTTTGTTGTTCGCCGCCTTATTACCTGCCTGTAAATAAAACTGCCACAGGGTATCTGCATCTATTTTCACACCGCCAGCCTGAACTACTGAGCCGGAAATATTTACATTTTTATCAGATAATAAGTTTTCGAGCAGAAAAATAGAGCGCTTTATATCATCACCTTCAACGGCTGCAACCAGCGCAACATACTGAAACAACGCGGTGCGCTCCGCATCATCATTAATACTCACCAGTTCAAGCTGCACGCTATCAAGCACATCCGAGGGCGAACGACTACCGGCTTTAAGCTCTGCCAGCAATATAAGTGCGTGCGCCTGTGATGTTTCTATTTTTTTTAATTTTTCAATGGCTTCTTTATACTGCTTAAGCTGAATAAGCAACTGCGCCTGTAACTGCAACCAGAGCACACCATCTTCATTTTTCAACGCCCCATAATCCTGCTGGTATCGACGCATTGCGATTTGAGTATCTTTAACCGTCCCCTGATTAAGATACACCTGAATGATAATACGCCGCCAGGTTGCCAGCGTGCCTGAATTCACCAGGCTACTGGCATTCCACAATAACTGACGTGTTTCACTCAGCACAAGCACGTACTGCTTTAGCTCAAGCAACGCCCGCAGGCGAGCATTTAAAAACCAGTTCCTGTCGCCAGTGGCCACTTTAAAACTTGAAAGGTTTTCCTTCTGCTCAAGCACACGCCGGTTAATAAGCTGCCATTTACGCATATACTGCAACAGTGCTATGCGCTTCTGTTCCCAGTAAAGCCACTGTAGAGGATTCTGCCTGTTGTATGCAGGCTGTTCTCGCTGTAAATAACTGTATGCCAGCCCCGGCGCTCTTAACTGCACCAGCTCATCGATATTTTTAAAATGCTGATCTCGCGCTTCAGTCGCCTCATCAATCGGGATTTCATCAGCCTGGTCGTTATCCAGCGTCGGTTCACCCTCCAGTTTATTTCCTGCAACTGGTTCTTCCAGTGGTTTTTCTGGCAGTTTTTCTGGCAGTTTTTCTGGTGGTTTTTCTGGTGGTTTTCTAACAACGGCTTTATTTTCAGGCAATGTCTGCTTTTCGTTTCCATCCTCCCTCCATTTATCAAACGCGTGGGTACTGGATTTATCCGTAGTATCCACTGTTTGCTTATCAGATGCTGTTTCGCCATGCAGGGGGGCGGCCACAGCAAAACCAGCAGCCATTATGCTACTGAACAGCATCAATAAAAATATGGAAATGAAATTCAGTTTTTTCATGAGATGTAACATATTTTCAGAATTATTCAGATAATTTTATTCCGGGCCACCTCTAACGGGTCCTGGCTTTTTCAGAGTCAAAAAAAAGGGCCGCAATCATGCGCCCCTTTTTCAGTACTCAGCAGAACAAAACCTGCTTACAGCTTTTCTTTAATACGAGCCGCCTTACCCGTCAGGCCACGCAGATAATAAAGTTTGGCGCGACGGACTTTGCCGCGACGTTTAACTTCTATTTCACCAATCAGTGGGCTATATGTCTGAAACACACGTTCCACACCTTCACCGTTTGATATTTTACGCACGGTAAATGCCGAGTTCAGGCCACGATTACGCTTTGCAATCACCACACCTTCAAAGGCCTGCAAACGTTCACGATCACCCTCTTTAACGCGCACCTGTACAATAACAGTGTCTCCAGACGAAAACGTCGGGATCTCTTTGGTCATCTGTTCAGCTTCAAGCTCTGCGATGATGTTACTCATGGTCTTACTCCAAAATGTAAAGTCTGTTCAGTGTAGCTATTCAGCTCACATTAAAAGTGCGCCGAGATAGCATTACATATCAACTACTGTTTTCCTGCTTAAAAGAATCCAGTAACTGCTTTTGTTTATCTGTCAGATTAAGGCTTTCAAGTAGTTCTGGTCGCCTTAACCATGTTTGCCCCAGTGATTGTTTTAACCGCCACTGCTCTATCTCCTGGTGGTTTCCACTTAATAATACCGGCGGTACCGAACGACCATCTACTACCTCCGGTCGGGTGTAATGCGGACAATCCAGCAGCCCCTGCATAAACGAATCCTGTTGCGCAGAATTTTCATCTCCCAGTACGCCGGGAATCATTCGCGCAATTGCATCAATTAGCACCAGTGCGGGCAGCTCTCCACCACTCAGCACATAATCACCTATCGACCACTCTTCGTCGATGTGTGCGTCGATAATACGTTCATCAATCCCTTCATAACGCCCGGCAATTAAAACCAGCCCTGGCTGGCTGGCAAACGCCACTACGTCCTGTTGCGTCACTTTTCGACCCTGTGGGCTCATGTAGATCACTTTAGCCGCAATTCCCTGTTCAGCTGCGGCTTTTTTAGCCGCCAGAATCGCGGCTTTGAGTGGCTCCACCTTCATCAGCATGCCGGGGCCACCCCCATATGGGCGATCGTCTACAGTACGATGTCTGTCCTGCGTGTAATCCCTGGGGTTCCAGTTTGTTAACTGAAGCCGTCCATTTCTCAGGGCTCTACCCAGCACACCTGCACTCGCAACACTTTCAAGCATTTCCGGGAACAGCGTTACGACATCAAATCTCATGTATCTGGCCTACTTTTTATCCGACCTGTTCTTTCAACCTGGACAAATCAGTTGAGTCACGAAAGTCTGCACATCTTTTTCACGTCCAGCTGATTAGTCCAGATTCAATCTGACCCACGATTTAAACCTGATTGCTATCTCAGCTCACAAAACCAGAGTTTAGATCGCGTTTATCCTAAAACTCCGGATCCCAGTCAACGAGAATCCGCCTTTCCTTCAAATTCACTTCAATAACAGTATGTCCAGTCGTAAAGGGGATTAAACGTTCCCTGTCATCGGCCTTTACTACCAGCACATCGTTCGCACCGGTTTCAAGTATATGATCAACGCCACCAAGCTCGACACCCTCAGTGTTCACCACATTCAGGCCTTCAAGTTGATACCAGTAATACTCATCAGCATCCAGTTGCACTAACTGGTTGTAAAATATGGCAATTTCATCGCCAGAATACAACATTGCCTCATTGCGATCATCCAGACCAGCCAGCTTCGCAACAATTGTTTTGCCCTGTGGTTTGCCACCCTCAAGCTCAACTTCTTTCCATTGCCCCCTGTGCTTTATCTGCCAGCGGCTATATTCGACTATTTTTTCTCTTGGGTCTGTAAAAGAATGCACCTTTACCCAGCCCTTTACACCAAAAACACCGGATATTTTACCCAGCGTCATGCGTCGATTATCGCTCGCTTCAGTCTCCTTTTTAATCGTAGGATCCTGCTTCACCACACCCTCGTCTCCCTCTCGCACACACTATGTTAAAGGAAAACGCGACAGTGGTAATTAAGCGTCTAAAGCGGCCAGGCGAACCTGCTTAATCAGCTTGCCAACTCGATCTGAAGTGCCGGCACCCTGAGAAACCCAGTGCTCAATGCGATCAAGGCTCAACTCAAGATTTTTTTCTCCACCGCGGGCCATTGGATTAAAGTAGCCTACACGTTCGATATAACGACCATCGCGACGCATGCGCGAGTCAGCTACAACTACATGATAAAAAGGTTTTTTCTTAGCGCCGCCGCGTGATAAACGAATGGTTACCATTAGTATCTATCTCAAAATATGTTAATTAGTGCCCGTTAAGAGACCTTCCGGTCACGGGAAAGGCGCGATTTTAGCTGTTTGTGGGGCCGGGGGCAAGCTCTAAATGCGTGTTTTGACCAAAACCCGGTTTATCCGCCAGTGGACGCGAAAAAAACACCCGTTTTCCCATCTAAAGTCCCATTCCAGGCGGCATTTTACCCTGCATCATCTTCATCATTTTAGCCATGCCGCCGCCTTTCATTTTCTTCATCATCTTTTTCATTTGCAGCTGCTGTTTCATCAGCCTGTTCACTTCCTGCACTTTCACACCCGCACCCGCCGCTATGCGCTTTTTACGAGAACCTTTAATAATGTCAGGAAATGCCCTTTCTTTTGGTGTCATAGACTGAATAATAGCAATCAGTCGTTTCACATCCTTATCATTCACCTTATCTTTCAGGTTTGCCATCTGCCCGCCCATACCTGGCAATTTATCCAGCAGGCCTCCCAGCCCCCCCATATTCATCATCTGCTCCATCTGGGCTTTCAGGTCATTAAAATCAAAGCCATGGCCTTTTTTAAACTTTGTTGCCAGCTTTTGCGCTTCTTTAACATCAACGTTGCGCTGAACCTCCTCAACCAGACTCAGTACATCCCCCATACCAAGAATTCTTGAGGCCAGCCGATCGGGATGAAATGGCTCCAGCGCATCGACTTTCTCACCTGCCCCCAGAAACTTAATCGGCTTACCCGTAATCTGGCGAATCGACAGTGCCGCCCCGCCCCGCGCATCACCATCTGTTTTGGTCAGCACGACACCGGTCAGCTCTAATGCCTCATTAAATGCCTTTGCGGTATTTGCTGCATCCTGCCCCGTCATGCTGTCTACAACAAACAGCGTTTCAACAGGGTTTATCGCCTGATGTATCTGTTGAATTTCCGCCATCATCTCATCGTCGATATGCAGGCGACCCGCCGTATCCACTAATAACACATCCTGAAACTGTTTTTTAGCAGCATCAAGTGCCGCACTGGCAATATCAACCGGTTTCTGCTCTTTTCCACTGGGAAAAAAGCTCGCGCCCACCTGTGTGGCCAGTGTCTGTAACTGCTTAATCGCCGCAGGGCGATACACATCACAACTCACCACCATCACTTTCTTTTTATGCCGATCCTGTAGCAGTTTGGCCAGTTTGGCCACCGTAGTGGTTTTACCTGCGCCCTGCAAACCCGCCATTAACACAACGGCCGGTGGCTGAGCAGCAAGGTTCAGCTCTTCGTTGGCCTCACCCATGGTGGAAACCAGTTCTTCGTTAACAATTTTTATCAACGCCTGACCGGGAGACAGGCTGCTCATCACCTCCTGACCCACTGCACGCTGCTTAACCCGGTCTACAAAATCACGCACCACCGGCAATGCAACATCCGCCTCAAGTAATGCCATGCGAACATCACGCATCGACTCCCTGATATTATCTTCGGTGATTCGCCCCTGTCCACGCAGGTTTTTAATGGTTTTGGCCAGACGATCGCTTAAACTGTCAAACATGATTTTTTATCCAGGTAATTAATCAGCTGAAATGTTAGAAACGGGGATTATATCTGGAAAATGCCCTGAAGTCGTCATTCAGGATCGCCATCCATGGGGTTATTTCCAGGCAGGAACCTGCATCTTTTTTACGCTATCAACATCAATTGCTGGCGCACTAACTTATGGAGTCTGAAACCATAACGGTGAACCCCGTCCAGAATTCATATTTCAAAACGGTCGTCACTGGCCAACTGACATAAAGTACGCTGACCTTTAAGCATATCGCAGCATTGCTGATAAATCTCCTTTTCGGCACCCGGCTTAAGGTGCGAAATACCGATTTCAGGCTGATGCCTGAGTTTTTGCAGATCTTCGGCCAGCAGGCTCGGACAATAATGTTTGGCGAGCCTGGCCAGCTCGATTTCCTGTTCGCCAAAAGCCACCTCTACAATCATAAAGTCTACCGATTCAAGCTCATTAAGCCGATTCCACAAACTTTCATTCGTGAAGGTATCGCCACTGTAAACAAAACACTCCTGCGCCGTTTCAATAATAAAAGCAGATGCAGGCACGGTATGGTTTACATCCACCATCTCCACTCTGCGCTGCCCCAGCACAACCTCATCCCCGGGGTTCATTTCTACAAATTTGAGTACCGCTGAGGTTTTATCCGGCAGCTCAGTAAAGTCGGGCCACAGCACCCAATTGAACATGTGTTGTTTAAGCGCTTTAATGGTTTCCGCTCGTGCATGCACCAGAAGCGGCTGATTGAGCAGGTGAGAGAACAGCGTATCAACTAACAACGGGATACTCAGCACATGATCCATATGACTATGGCTAATAAAGACATGACTAATTTTACGCATTTCCTCTATCGTAAGATCACCAACACCCGTTCCCGCATCCAGCAGGATATCATCGTCAATGAGATAGGATGAAGTGCGCAAATTTTTTGCTATACCCCCACTACACCCCAGTACACGTAATTTCATAGGATTTCTCAGTAAAACCGGTAATACGTAACTATTTAATATAAATGCTAGCACGACCTCACAAAAATGCAGCCAACAGATGAGGCTAAAGGCCTTTTAGCTTAACGAAGCGTGAACTTATTCACAGTCAGCATACTCATATCCTACGAGTCGGGCCTGAGACCGGGAATTAGTCCGGAGCGATTCCAGTAGTTACAGCATCAACACTTTACCCTATAATGTATCGCTCATAACAATGAATGAGTTTTTACAACCTTACAATGAATGCAACCACCAGCCTAATTGCTTTTGCACTTTACCTGACTTCAACACTTGCTCTCTTTATGAGGCTGAAGGGCGATAATTACTTCAGCCAGAAGCCCGTCGCTACCCTGCTCATGCCGGGCCTTGCAGCGGTCATTTTGCACGGCTTCGTACTGTACACTCAGTTAATCGGCATCAATGGCTTTCAGTTTGGCATACTCGATGCGCTGTCCTGCGTGTTAATTGTGATTAGCCTGCTGGTACTACTGATTTCCATTAAACGTCGCACGGAAATTCTTGCGGTGTTTATTTTACCCTGCTCGGCGGTTGCGCTGCTCATGCAGAGCCTCTCACAGCCAGACTACATGCTCCCCTTTGATGCCCCACAGGGCCTGAAAATACATGTCCTGGTGTCAATTATTGCCTATAGCATACTGGGTCTGGCAGCCTGTATGTCGATACTGCTCTCATTACAGAATCGCCTGCTACACAACCACCACCCTGGCGGCTGGCTGAAAAAAATTCCACCACTACAGGTCATGGAAAAACTCCTTTTTGACTTGATAGCAGCGGGTTTTATCGGATTAACTATCGCATTAGGCAGTGGCTTTGTGTTTCTGGAAGATCTAATGGCCCAGCACCTTGCCCATAAAACGGTACTCAGCATCATTGCCTGGCTGGTATTCGCAACACTCCTGACAGGACGCTTTACACTGGGATGGCGAGGTCGTACTGCCATACGCTGGACACTCAGCGGCTTTGCCAGTTTGATGCTGGCTTACTTTGGCAGTAAAATCGTACTTGAGTTTTTTATCTCTGGATGAAAAACCGCTGAACCGACTTGCGCGTAACAACTCAAAGCCTTTAATTTTAATCCATTAACATTCGGCCCGGTAAGCGGCCCGTTTCAGGTACTGACCTTGGATCATATCTCCACCAACACACTCTTTATGCTACTTAGCCTGCTTATTCTGCTCTCTGGCCTGTTTTCCAGCTCAGAAACCGGGCTTATGTCACTGAACCGCTACCGCCTTAAACACCTTGCAGAAAAGGGCAACCGGGGGGCGCGTCTGGCACAGACACTACTGGAGCGTCCCGACCGTTTACTGGGCCTAATTCTGCTTGGCAACAACTTTGTTAATATCCTGGCTTCAGCCATTGCCACTATTCTCGCCATGCGGTTTCTTGGCGAATCAGGCATCGCCGTCGCCACCGGCCTGCTCACCTTTGTGGTTTTAATTTTTGCCGAAGTTGCACCCAAAACATTAGCCGCGCTTCACCCTGAGCGCATCGCCTTTCCTGCTGCCTATGTTTACACGCCACTTTTAAAGGCCCTTTATCCACTGGTGTATGTAATCAATGTCATTGCCAATGGCCTGCTAAAAATGCTCGGCGTCAACCCTGAAAAAACACAGAAAGAAGGGGTTAGCGTTGAAGAGCTACGCAGCGTTGTGCTGGAGACCGGCCACCGGGTACCCAGAAAACACCAGGACATGCTACTCGGCTTACTCAGCCTTGAAAGCGCCACTGTAGATGACATTATGGTACCCCGCAATGAAATCACTGCACTCAACCTGCAGGATAGCTGGGACGATATTGTTGATGACCTGACCACCTGCCAACGAACACGCCTGCCGGTTTATCGAGGTGATATTGATAATCTCATCGGCATTATTCATATGCGTCGCATCATTAACTTGCTGACCCGTGATGAATTAACGCCTGAGAATCTGGAAAACCAGATTCGCGAAGCCTATTTTATCCCTGAGGGTACCTCTCTGTACCAGCAGCTCATCAACTTCCAGAAAAACAGACACCGCACCGCATTAGCCGTAGATGAATATGGCGATATTCAGGGACTGGTTACACTGGAGGACATACTTGAGGAGGTGGTAGGTGAGTTTACAACCGACTCACCCGTGAACAACAGCAATATTATCAGGCAGGATGATGGCAGCTACCTGATCGCGGGCAACACACACATCCGTGAAATCAACCGCAGCCTGAACATCTCATTACCCTCAGATGGCCCCAGGACCTTAAATGGCATCATTCTGGAGTACCTTGAGTCCATCCCCGCCCCCGGCACCAGTATTTTAATTGCACACCACCCGATTGAAGTCACAAAAACACTCAATAACGCGGTGCAGATGGCGCGTTTAATGCCCAGTCTGATCACCGAGCCCGACACAGAAACCGATGCGCACTCTGATTCAGAAAGCGCCCCCCACGAGAACTAAATGGCCAAAGCAAAACAGCAGTATCAATGCAACAACTGTGGCACAACACATAACAAATGGGCGGGGCAGTGCAACGACTGTGGCGAATGGAACACCTTTGTGGAAAGCCTGGTAGAAAAAAGCAGCAACGCCAGCAGTAGCTCACGATTTGCGGGCTATGCCGGGCAGTCCAGTGTACAGAATATGCACGACATTCAGCTCGAAGCAGAACCCCGTTGCCCTACCGGCATTACTGAGCTGGACCGTGTGCTGGGCGGCGGCATGGTGCATGGCTCCGTGGTGCTGATGGGGGGCAACCCGGGTATTGGCAAATCGACACTGCTCACGCAAACACTGGCCACGCTGGGGCAGAAAATGAACGCGCTGTATGTCACCGGCGAAGAGTCGCTGCAACAGGTCACATTACGTGTACGTCGATTAAACCTGCCGGACAATGCCTTTAAGCTCTTAACTGAAACCTGTGTTGAGCGAATTATCCAGCTGGCAAAAAAAGACAGACCTCAGGTCATGGTAATCGACTCAATCCAGACCATCTACACTGAGCTACTGCAATCCGCACCCGGCGGGGTTGCCCAGGTACGGGAAAGTGCCGCACAACTGGTACGCTTTGCAAAACAGACCGGCACAGCGCTTTTTCTGGTTGGCCATGTTACCAAAGAAGGCACCCTGGCCGGGCCTCGTGTGCTGGAGCACATGGTCGATACCGTACTGTATTTTGAAGGCGACTCCGGCGAACGCTATCGCATGATACGCGCCATCAAAAACCGCTTTGGCGCGGTCAATGAACTCGGCCTGTTTGCCATGACAGAAGAAGGTCTTAAAGCGGTTAGCAACCCCTCGGCAATTTTCCTGTCCCGACACGATGAGCCCGTTGCCGGCAGCGTTATTACTGTAACCCGTGAAGGTAATCGCCCCCTGCTCATCGAAGTGCAGGCACTGGTTGATGAGTCACACCTGGGTAACCCTCGGCGCGTAACCCTTGGGCTGGATCAGAACAGGCTTTCCATGTTGCTCGCTGTTCTGCACCGCCATGGCGGCATTGCCATGTACGACCAGGATGTGTTTATTAATATTGTAGGCGGGGTAAGGGTTACAGAAACCGCCGCAGATACCGCCATGCTACTCGCTATACTCTCCAGTTTTCGAGACCGCCCCTTACCACAGAAGCTCTTCACCTTTGGTGAAATTGGCCTTGCTGGAGAAATACGCCCCGTTCCCAATGGACAGGAAAGGCTAAAAGAGGCCGTGAAACATGGTTTTACTCACGCCCTCATCCCAAAAGGTAATATGCCCCGAGGGAAAGATATACCTGAAGGTATGGAAATCGTTGCAGCAAGTAGAGTGAGCGAGTTGCTGGATATTTAACCTGGATTAATACAGATTAAGCCCCAAAAACCAGAAATAGCTCAAAAGTGTCGCAATTACTAACACTTTGATTCCAGAACAGGTGACACTCACCTTCACACCCAGACGTGTAAATACGCTATGTATCTGTCAAAAAAAGAATTAGTATTGCTCTGGCAACAAACTTGCTTATGTTAAGTTTGATTACACTTATATTACACTTGGATCACATATTTACTTTTTTGCCTGCAACCCATGTTTAGCGGGCAATACACATAATCAGGTACCTGAAAAATGATGAAAACAAAAAAAACACCCCTCTGGGTATTCCTTGCATTCTCAGCCATAGAAACGCGCAAAGGCGCTATGATTCTAATCTGGTCCTGCATTGTTTTTTCGATATATTGCCTCCCCTGGGTGCTGCTGCTCGGCGATTCACTGAATGAAATGGGTCAAAAAATACTGTTTGTCGATGACTGGAGCTGGATTGCCATGATGATCCCCATAACACTCTGGTATTACGCAAGTCTGATATGGATGGATAAAAATGAAGGCTGGCTACGCAAGCCGGCAGGGGCCGAGGCTTAAGACACAGCCTGGTTGCAGTGATTAGCTGATTTTGCACACTGTGAGTGCATTCCCATACGCAGGCATGGGAGCGCACTGACGGTGATGAACCTGGAGTGCGACAGGCCTTATATTTTAATATACGTCCAGCCTTCATTCACCCGCTTAACAACCTGATCAATCGCTGTAGCAGAGCCATGATGTACCGCATTAATTAAGTCAGGTTCAATGCCACGCTCCCGCAAACGCTCAATCGCATTCGCACAGGCAATGAATTTAATACCGGGGTACAGAACGCTGATTTTTTTCACCCGCTCGGCATAGGGCGTTGCGCCCTCTCTGAACAAATCCAGCCCCCCGGCATTCGCAATAATTTCCAGCTCTATATCCTGCGGACTGTTCTTATACTGCGCCATCAAAGCCTCCGCCTCATCCAGCGTTTTTCTGAATCGGGTATTATCACGCTGGCCAATGTGCAAAATATACTTACCGGGCTTTTTCGAGATTCCATTCACAAGTACACCCATCTGCCCGATGCCGGAAGTTTGGCCAGAAGCATAGCCTGGCACCTGCCCAGGGGCATGCATCAGGTCACTGCTTATCCAGCCACCACCGAACGCGACTATCAAAAAGGTCATATATGCCACAAAACGATAGTTCATAACCGCTGGCTGAAGCCTTTCTACTGGATCAACATCTTTATAGGCATCTTTCAACTGCAATTTCAGAATAAAGACATTATCAAGCGCCTGACGTAACTGCGCATCAACCTGTAAAGTATTCTCAAATTCAATTTTTTCACTGCCCTGCAACTCACCATCTGCATAAGCACTGATCATTTCATCAGAAAAATTCATGGCTACTTCACTACTCTCAATTTATTGTGAACACCCGAGCGTTGCCTCGAATGCGAAGATGAAAAAAGAATATTCTCAGGCTGACGCTGTCGTCTGGCAATATTTGTCATCAACGCGCTGCGCGCCCTGTTTAAACGGCTCATCACCGTACCAATCGGCACTCGTAAAATACCCGCTACTTCGCTATAACTTAAACCATCAAGATCAACCAGCGTCACCACCTGGCGCTGCGCGTTAGGCAAACTCGCCATTGCATCGCGCACCATTAAGTCAACCTGTTGCGTTAGCATTGCTCGCTCCGGCGATGAATGATCCACAAGCACAACATTATCAATATCCTCACCCGGTTTACTTTTGCGTAAATAGCCCAGCCAGACATTATTCAAAATAGTGTACATCCAGCCATCAAAAGCCGACTCATCCTTTAACTGCTCAATTTTCTGCAATGCCAGCATAAGTGCCTCCTGCACCAGATCATCCGCCAGCATCGCATCATGCGACCACGCAAATGCCATCCGATACAACTTTGAACGACTACACTCAATACGCTTTACTAATGCCACCTTGCGACATGCAAACTTAAATATTTTCAAGATACACCCATTTCCTGCAATACAACAATACGGCATAGCCGCTACCCTGTTATAACAGGATGCAGTCCGGCCGCTTTTTATTCCATCGAATAAATCACCTGCTATATTATATTACAATATAATAATACAACGAACATCAAATATGTCAGCTGTTTTGAAAATAGCTGGAATATTTTTTGACAATTTCTCATCTATCTATGTATCTCATATGCAATAATGCCTGAGGAGGTTACACTCTAATGAAAGCACTAACCCTTTTTTTCACACTGTTGCTAAGCCTGGTATCTCTGCCATCGTTTGCAGACAGTGAATCCAGACCTTTTGCAGAAAAAAGAATCGTACTGCAAATTAGTGATCCCAACCCATTTAAGCAAACACTGGTATTAAATGTCGCCTCCAACCTGATTAGGCATTACGGGCCAGATAAAATTGACATTGAAATTGTGGCCTTTGGACCCGGTTTACGCTTACTCATGGATGGCAATAGCAACCAGTCGCGCATTTCCAGTTTAAACAGCAGTGGAGTGCAGTTTTCTGCCTGCAAAAACACCATTGCAGGATTTGCCAGAAAGCTGGGCCATACACCTGATCTGGTACCAGAAGCTATACCTGTTAGTGCCGGTGTAGTTCGCATTCTTGACCTGACCGAACAGGGCTACACCCTGGTTAAACCTTAACCCCCGATTAGCAGATTCCACAGGGAACACTCAGATGAATATAAAAATTTCAGCCACGCTACCGATCCTTACATTAACCGGGGCTTTAATAAGCACACAGGCCTGGTCAGCCAACTGGTTATCCCTGCAGGGTACCGAAAAATCCGGTTCCTCTTCACGCGCCAAAGTATGGGGTTTTATACAGCCAGAGTATACCAGAACAGATGGAACAAAATTAAAGGCAGGCCCTTCTCAGGGAAACAACATGGCTCCCAACATGGCAAGGCCTGATAATAAATCCACAGAAACTTTTAATATTCGCCGTGCGCGTATTGGTGTGCGTGGCACGGGTTTTCCCCTTGATGATAAAGTGAATTACTTTTTCCTCGCAGAGTTTGGTAATAACGGCATTACCAGACCCGCCAGAACAGGCGTGCAGGTAACTGATGCCAGTATTACACTTAACCACATTCCCGGCGCACGTATACGTGTCGGTCAGTTTAAAACCCCGACAGCGGAAGAAGGCCTGCAGGCAATTCACGTATTTAACTACATCAACTTCACCAGCGTAACCGATCAGATGATGTTAGAGCGCTTCACCAATGGCGATGGCACCGGCACAGATGCCAATGGGCTAAATGGGTCCGTTGGTGCATTTCGTGACATTGGTGTGCAGGTTTTTAACACCTTCAAATCCAGCAACTGGGAGCACAGTTATGCGCTTATGTACGCCAACGGCAATGGCATTGCACGCACCGACAATGATGACAATAAAGAAACCTATGTTTACTGGTCGTCCGAGCTGGTTTATGGTGGCAGAGGTGCGCGACGTGAAGGCTTAAAAATATTTGCCTGGAATCAGTCTGGTAAGCGCACGCTCACTACAGCAGGTGCAGGTGAATACGATCGCACCCGAAACGGCCTGGGCTTTACCCTGCTTAAGGGAAAGTACCGAGCCGCAGCGGAGTACATGACCGCTGACGGCATGATTTTTAACGGCTCAGATGGTGGTGGTGTTCCCGGTTCAACGGACAATAATGGCAACATCGTATCACTGAATGTACTCACCAACGACAAAGCCGATGGTTACTACCTTGATTTTGGTTATAAAGTGATCCCGAAGTTAGAACTGGATATCCGCTATGATGTATTAAATCGGGGCACTGAAACGAATGCGGGGGAGCGTACATTTAATACCATTACCCTGGGTGCCCAGTATTTTCTGAATAAAAAAAGTCGTATTACAATTAACTACGAAATCCGTAATCAGGACGCTCCAGGCTTTGCTGGCAGCGCACCCCCTAACCAGATTGCTGATGGTTTAGATGATCGCCTGTCACTACAACTGCTGGCAATTTTCTAACATATTCCTCTCCCGGAGACAGAGACCAGGGTTTTTCTACTCTGTCTCCTTACAGGATGAACTCAGGTTAATACCCGTCAGGCGAAAAATGCATAAAATCCTTCTGCCAGCCTTTGATCTCCCCACCCCACTTCAAACCCATATTTTTAAGATTTTTAACAATCATATCTGATGGAGTTAAGCTCATAGGATGGCGACTTACCCAGCGCCCGCCTTTTCTCAGCCGGCACTCAGTATTAAACTTAAGACACTTATCATAAAGACCATTATATGCAGAGTTAACATCTATAGCGATACCATACGAATGATGGCTAAAACCTGTTCTATTTCCCATGGCATCCAGCTCTCCACGTGTTAAACCCACTCTGTACCCTATGACTGTTTCAATTTTTTTCCCACTGTCCATTGCATTCATCAGTGCATTTTTAATTTTTCTATGCATTTTTCTACAGACCTTAAATGACTTCACCCCTGGTAAAATAATCTCTCTCTGATCCTCTTCACACACCGTACAGGATGTTGCTTTATCAATTTCAAAATTTTGTAACTCACTGTATGGATGACTCACCCTGTGATAATTAGTCACCGATTTTGTATTAACATTCCACGCATAAGTTGAGTAACTGCACATTTTCATATCTGCACAAAAGCCCGACAGTGGCACCACTAAAAGGCACAGCTTAATTAAATTGACTATTACAGACATCTTCGAATTCCCGAAATCAGATATTTATTAACCGTTGGCCTACACAGGTGAATTTTAGCACGATAGATACCGAGGCACCCGTGCCCATCCCCTCTCTTCAGGCACACTGCTGGTTAAATTTCAGCCAATTCCCCTGCAAACATTATGAGCCCTGAATCTGAAAGTGTCTTTTTTCATCATAATTCACCTCCATATCATCATAACCTGGTACTGGCATCAGTCCCCATAAACCAGTACCATACACACTCAGTTTATTAATATCCGCACTAAAATATTATGGCCAGAAAATCACCATTGAACTTTGAAAAAGCCATGTCTCAGCTAGAAGAGCTTGTGGAGGACATGGAACACGGCGAATTACCCCTGGAAGAAGCACTAAAGCATTTTGAAAAAGGCATAGCACTGGCCGCCGACTGCCAGCAGGCACTGAGCAAGGCAGAGCAGAAGGTCACTCAGTTAATTGAGAAAAATGGCCAGCTGCTGGAAAAAACCTTCGAGATTGACGAATAAGAATGCCGGCAGATATACAGTTTAAAGCCGCATTGAGCGAGTTTTGTGTGCGCGTTGACCAGCATTTGAATGTCTGGTTACCAGAATCAGCCGAACCGGCATCGCGTATTCAGCAGGCAATGCGTTATTCAGTTATTGGCGGCGGCAAACGCGTACGGCCCGTGATGGTTTACGCCTCAGGCATGGCGTTGAACGTTGCCCCCGAGCAACTTGATGCCTGCGCCTGTGCCGTCGAAATTATTCATGCCTACTCTTTAATTCACGATGACCTGCCTGCAATGGATGATGATGATCTTCGCCGTGGACGCCCCACCTGCCACAGAGCATTTGACGATGCAACAGCGATTCTCGCGGGTGATGCGTTACAGGCACTGGCTTTCGAAGTGCTTGCCACCGATTCAGCCATGCAGGTTGAGCCATCCGGTAGAATTGAAATGATCAGACTACTGGCTCAGGCCAGTGGTTCTCTGGGTATGGCGGGCGGCCAGGCAATTGATCTGGCTGCTGTGGGTAAATCGCTCACCCTCAATGAACTCGAAAATATGCACCGCCTGAAAACCGGTGCACTTATTCGTGCCAGCATTTTGCTGGGTGCAATGTGTAGCCCTGGCGTGGAAGAGGACAAACTGCACGCACTGGACACTTACTCACGTTGTGTAGGCCTTGCATTTCAAATTCATGATGACGTGCTTGATGTGACTGCCGATACTGAAACACTGGGCAAGCCTCAGGGTTCAGATATTGAACAGAACAAGCCCACCTACCCTGCTCTACTAGGCTTGCAGGGCGCTATGGACAGGGCACAGGAGCTGCACCACCGTGCAATTGACGCACTCAGCGTTTTTGATGAATCTGCTAACACACTTCGCCAGTTATCAGCTTATATTGTAGAACGCGGACACTAGAACTCGGACACCAAGGAATAGCTATGACCCGTACAGATACCCCGTTTGCTGTTTTGCAAACGATCGACTCCCCTGCTGATATTCGTACACTGAATGAGAATCAGTTAATCGCACTCGCTGATGAACTAAGAGAATTTGTTATTCAGTCTGTTGCGCAAACCGGCGGGCATTTGTCTGCCGGCCTTGGGACTGTTGAGCTAACACTGGCTCTGCATTATGTTTATAACACGCCCGTTGATAAACTGGTGTGGGACGTAGGACACCAGTCTTATCCCCACAAAATTATTACTGGGCGGCGCGATAAAATGAACAGCATACGACAGCGTGGCGGGCTTTCGGGATTTCCAAAACGCAGTGAAAGCGACTATGACACATTCGGGACAGGCCATTCCAGCACCTCCATCAGTGCGGCTCTTGGTATGAGCCTGGCCGCCAGCATGCAGGGAAAAGACCAGAAAACAGTCGCCATAATTGGTGATGGTGCAATGACGGCAGGAATGGCATTTGAAGCCCTGAACCATGGTGGCGATACCGACGCGGATATCCTGGTCATTTTAAATGACAACGATATGTCCATTTCAAAAAATGTCGGCGCCCTCTCAAGGCATCTTTCCAAAATTCTCTCAGGAAAAATGTATTCCTCTGTGCGCAGCGGTTCCAGACGAGTACTGGAAAAAATATCCATGTGGGATCTGGCACAACGCACGGAAGAACATGTAAAGGGCATGGTTATGCCAGGCACACTGTTTGAAGAACTGGGCTTTCATTACTACGGCCCGGTCGATGGCCACGATATACCCACCCTGATCACGATGCTAAAGAACTTACGCGCCCAGAAAGGCCCTCGCCTGTTACATGTCGTGACCAGAAAAGGCAAGGGCTACCCCCCCGCCGAAGAGAATCCCTGCCTGTATCATGGTCTGGGCAGCTTCGACCCTGAAACAGGCGATAAGCTTGATAAATCTTCCAGCAAACCGACTTACACCGAGATTTTTTCAAACTGGATTTGCGATATGGCAGAACAGGATGAAAAACTAATCGCGATTACACCCGCAATGTGTGAAGGCTCGGGGCTGGTAGAGTTTTCTCAGCGTTTTACCGAACGCTACCATGATGTGGGCATTGCTGAGCAACATGCAGTAACGCTTGCAGCGGGCATGGCCTGTGAAGGTGCCAGACCCGTAGTCGCCATCTACTCTACTTTCCTGCAACGCGCCTACGACCAGCTCATTCATGATGTGGCCATTCAAAACCTGCCGGTGCTCTTTGCAATTGATCGAGCAGGCCTGGTAGGTGCAGATGGGCCAACACATGCGGGTAATATGGATTTAAGCTATTTACGCTGTATACCTGGAATGCTCATTATGACACCCGCTGACGAAAATGAATGCCGACAAATGCTGAGCACAGGGTTTCAGCACGATGGCCCCGCAGCGGTACGCTATCCACGGGGCCAGGGACCCGGCACCCCCGTTGATCAATCCCTCGCCCCAATACCCATTGGTAAAGCACTCATTAGCCGACAGGGCGAAAAAGTTGCCCTGCTTGTATTTGGTAGCATGCTGGGCGAAGCACTCATCGCAGCAGAGGCGATTAATGCTACCGTGGTAAACATGCGCTTTGTCAAACCGCTGGATGCTGAAATGCTGCACAGGATAAGCAGCTCTCATGAGCTCCTGGTAAGCATTGAAGAAAATGTTGTTGCAGGTGGCGCGGGCAGTGGCGTGAATGAATGGCTACAGTCTAACCAGATCAACCTGCCGGTTATAAACCTCGGCCTGCCGGATCACTTTGTTGAACATGGCACCACCCGTGAGCTTTTATCAGAATGCGGGCTGGATGCAACAGGTATTCTGGATGCAATTTCCGGCCAGATAACAAACATTTAGCCTTATCCTCACAATTACTCTCTTTAATAATTGTGAGGATCGTTTTATCCTTAGCAGGTTAAACACCCTGAGATACGTGTACGGGATGTAATTTTGAGTGTAGCGCCACTCATCCGTTGGCCAGATTGAAAATTAAAATTTATTATTTTTCAACAACTTACTGCTGTTGTATGCGTTAAACTAATTTATTCAGCCTGATGATGGCTTGCCAGTTAAAAACGTTAGGGGTAGAATCCTGCGGCTTTACCCTAATTTTAATTGTCTGGTAATCGTCTGGCAGCTATTTAGCTTAATATCACTTTAAACACCGACTAAAAACATGGCTGCAAAATACACGCTTAAAATTGTTACTGACTTCGCATCCGCACACACCCTCAGGGGCTACCCGGGTGCCTGTAGTCGTATGCATGGACATAACTGGAAAGTAGAACTTGAAGTTGTGTCAACTCAACTTGATGATACCGGCATGGCAATTGACTTCAAAGCCATGAAAAAAGCGACGATTGATGTTTGTGATCAGCTGGACCATCGCTACCTCAACGAAATTGAACCGTTTACTGAAATAAATCCGACTGCTGAGAATATAGCCGCCTGGATTTACCACGAAACCGCAAAAAAGCTTAATACGGACACGCTCCACGTCAGCACCCTCACATTATGGGAAACTGAACGTGCCTGTGTTCGATATAGCGAAGAGAACACACAATGACCGATGCTAACAGCATACCTGATGTACAGAGCAGCCAGGACAAACGCCACATTGCAATTAACAAGGTTGGCATCAAAGATATTCGCCACCCCGTCCAGGTAAAAGATCGCTCAGGCAAAGTGCAGCACACCGTGGCCAATTTCAATATGTATGTTGATCTGCCGCACCACTTCAAGGGCACACATATGTCGCGCTTTGTGGAAATTCTAAATAGCCACGAGAATGAAATTACGGTTAAGTCGCTACGAGAAATGCTCTCTCAGATGACTAAGAAGCTTGATGCTGATAACGGTCACATTGAAATGAGCTTTACCTATTTCGTCAATAAAACAGCACCTGTATCCGGCGTTAATAGCCTGCTCGACTATGAAGTCACTTTTTTCGGTGATCGCGTAAATGGCGAAAACTCTGTAGCGGTTAAAGTCATTGTGCCGGTTACCAGCCTGTGCCCCTGCTCCAGAAAAATATCCGACTATGGCGCACACAATCAGCGCTCACACGTAACCGTAAACGTAAAGACAGATGATTTCATCTGGATAGAAGATCTAATTGATATAGTCGAACAGGAAGCCTCCTGCGAACTATATGGCCTGCTCAAGCGCCCGGATGAAAAGTATGTAACAGAACGCGCATATGACAACCCGAAATTTGTTGAAGACATGGTACGCGATGTTGCTGCACGTTTAAATAACGACGAGCGTATTCGCTCTTATATACTTGAATCTGAAAACTTTGAGTCGATTCATAACCATTCAGCTTATGCATTGATTTCACACGACAAGGACACCTGAAACGCTCAGATTAGAAAAAGAAAACGCATTTTTTGCACCCTGCAACCGCAGTATTAATGCATCTATTTGCGTTTTCTTCTTCCCTGTATTCCTCATAGCGATTACAGGGCATCTCTATTAACCTGGATTAATTGCCTGTGCCCTACAGTAAAAAGCTCAGACTAACAGTCTATTTAAACTCAGCTTTTTCAATCTCAAGCCTGGCCAGGCTAATATGCTTGCCCAGCCCCTCTTTAAAACCTGCCCAGTCTTTATATTGACTTAATGCAGCCTCAAGCTCTGGTTTCATCTCAAAATCTTCCATTCCCTTTTCATATAAAACACCCACCTGTTTATAGAGTGTTTCAAAATATGTTTTTTGCATCTGCACTATTTTAATACCCCCCGATACACCATGGCCCGGCACATAATGCTTCAGGTTCAGTGCAACGGCTTTCTCCATGGCTTTTATACTGTCTCTGAAGCTGCCATCATCCATACGTAGTATTCTCTGATAAGCCGCATTATCGCCCGTAAACAACGTAGAGCCTTCAACATATTCAATCATAATATCTGTATTACTGTGGGCAATACCCGCAGAGTGAATAGCAAAGGTTTTTCCTGCCGCTTTTACCCTGTCACCATCACTCACAGGCATATCGGGATAAGCTATTTTTGTGCCTCTGGTTGCCCCTTCAGTCATTTTCTCCATTCTGTCAATCCATTCCTGAGCAACGCCTGATCTGGCTTTTTTTATCATCCGTGAATCGGCGATAATTTTTACTTTCGGGTATTGCTGCTGAATAATATCGTTACCCAGCCAGTGATCCCCATGAATATGTGTGTTGAATATATGCGACACCGGTTTATCTGTTACTTTTTTTATTTCACGTAACACCATAGCGCCGGTCTCATGACTCGTCCCCGGATCAATAACAACAACACTTTTATCTGCAATAACAAATGCAGGGTTATTCATAAAACCACGGTTTGTAGCACTGGGCAATTCTCGTGGACCATGTATCACATAGACACTGTCATTTATTTTATCCGCTGAAAAGCGTTTAAAATATTCATTTGAATAAACATTAAAAGAGAGAACAGACAAAACAATAATAGAGAGTATTTTTTTCACACAATATTCCCGGTTAATTCAAATTAAACAGCCCGTCAGCCACTGCGACTAATTACAATCGGGTTTATCGGTTGTTTTTGCAGGCTGCGGTAACTTCATTGCGCCACTGGTATCAGGTGCTGTTAGCTTCGGTGGAACCTCAAGTTCCTCAACCGAATAAGCATCCATATACTCACGGCGCTCTTCACCATCAGAGCTACAGGCACTTAAAAAAACAGATGCCGAGGATAACAGCAGTGCGAGAAAAAATGATCGATTAAATAGTTTCATAGTTATAGTACACCTGCCTTGCGCATCGCCTGACGCAGGGTTTCATGATATTGATCTGACAGACGGGTTAAGGGCAGGCGAATTCCACCGGGAATCCTGCCCTGCTCCTGTAGCGCCCATTTAACCGGAATCGGATTTGCCTCTACAAACAGGTCTTTATGCAGACCGGTTAGCGGTTCATTGAGCGCCAGGGCTTTTTCTCTTTCGCCATTCAGTGCCGCCGCACACATCTCGGCCATTGCCGCAGGTGCCACATTATTAGTAACTGATATCACACCATTGCCGCCTTGCAGCATAAACTCTGTGCCTGTTTCATCATCTCCCGAGTAGATATCAAAACTATCACCACACAACTCACGTATTTGAGTTAATCGAGACAGATCGCCCGTGGCCTCCTTGACACCAATAATATTAGACACTCGGGCCAGCCGTGCAACGGTTTCCGGCAACATATCACAGGCGGTGCGCCCAGGCACATTATAGAGTATCTGCGGCACAGGCACGCTTTCAGCAATAAGCCTGTGATGCCGGTACAAACCTTCCTGTGTTGGTTTATTGTAATAGGGCGTTACCAGCAGGCAGGCATCCGCACCTGCTTTTAGTGCGCATTTTGTAAGACTGATTGCCTCAGTCGTCGAATTAGCACCCGTACCGGCAATCAGCGGAATACGGTTATTCACCATCTCCACACTGCATTTGATCACTTCACAGTGCTCTTTTTCATCCAGCGTAGCGGACTCCCCCGTTGTTCCCATAGAAACAATAGCCGAAGTACCACTTTTAATATGATATTCAACCAGGCCGCTTAAGCTGTCGAAATCAACTGATCCATCAGAGTGCATGGGTGTGACCAATGCCACCATACTGCCACCAAACATGTTTAATACCTTTTGCGTGTTTTCTGTATTAAATTATACGCCCGAAATACCTCTCAGAATATCTCTTTGAGGCGCTCTCTGGGCCAGCCGGAAATATTACTTGCCAATGCCATTATTTACAAGCCAAACAATGCTTATAGTGCTGTTTATTGTATTCATTTGATGATACTTTAAAGCTATCCACCCAAATCAGATGAAAAAGAGACTATATGATCCCGTCGCTCGTCATTACCGCCATTGGCGAAGATCGCCCAGGTATTGTCAATGAACTCACCGAAGCCCTGCTAAATGCCGGTTTAAACATAGAAGATAGCCGCATGAGTGTGCTGGGCGGCGAATTTGTAGTGATGTTGCTGGTCACAGGCAGCGAAACCTCGATCAACGCCCTTGAAAAGGCTAAAGGCACTCTGGCAAGTTCACTGAATTTAAACCTGCACACAAAAACGACCTCCTGCAAACCAGGCAACGAAGGTTATAGCCGTTATAAAGTGACCGTACAGGGCATGGATAACCCGGGAATTGTGCATAAGCTCGCACATTACCTGTCACAGCAGCGGATCAATATTGTCAATATGCAGACCGACTGTGGGCATGCACCCCACACCGGCACACCGTTGTTCACCGTCAATATGCAGGTTGATATTCCATCGGGCCAGAATGCAGGCACCATACAGGACGAATTCTCTATCATCTGCGATGAACTCAATATGGATGCATATTTTGAACCTGAATAGCACTATTTTGCTAACACACCCTGCTCACCTCTCTTTAAAGAAGAATTACAGAGAGAATTCATGAAGAAATATTCTGGAGAAAATTATAATGCCCGTCACAATCAATGAAAAAGTTCCCGCCTTTAGTGCTGCTGCCAGTGGCGACCAGACTCTCAGCCTTAAAGACTTCAAAGGGCAAAATCTGGTAGTTTACTTCTACCCAAAGGACAACACCCCGGGTTGCACACAGGAGGGCCAGGATTTTCGCGACAATTACAGTAAATTCAAACGAGCCAAAACTGTCGTGCTGGGTATTTCAAGAGATTCCTCCAGAGTACATGATGGGTTTATAGCCAAACATGAATTCCCCTTTGACCTGCTATCCGACCCCGATGAAACGCTATGTACACTCTTTGATGTTATTAAACTGAAAAAAAACTACGGCAAAGAGTATATGGGCATTGAGCGAAGCACTTTTTTAATTGATTCTACCGGTGTTTTAAGAGAAGAATGGAGAGGCGTGAAAGTAAGTGGCCATGTCGATGAGGTATTAAACGCCGCCAAACAGCACAAACCTGAATAAAACGGCCGATAAATAGCGCCGGAAAAATCAACCGACCTGGAATCTCCCGCATCAATATACAATTCTACATGAGAATCATTTGCATTCGCATTTGCGTTATGTATAATACCCCAATGATTTGAACTCATTCATGTTTTGATGTGGAGATTTACCCGAATGAACACCCGTACTCACTTACAAGCCGCTTTTTTCAGTACTTTGCTGCTGATATCAACTTCCGTAATATCCGCAGATACTAGCGATATCCAGCAACAACTGGATGCGCTAAAAGCAGAAAACAAACTTATAATGGAGCGTCTTAATGCGTCAATGGACCTTATCGAGTCAAATACAGGTGATACCAGCGGGTATGATCACGGCTCCAGAGGAAAAACCACCGTCGGCGGCTATGGTGAACTCCATTATGCCAGTCTGGACAGTGGTAAAGAGATCGATTTACACCGTTTCATCCTTTTTCTTGGCCATGAGTTTTCAGATAAAATACGGTTTTTCTCTGAGCTTGAAATCGAACATGCCACTGTAGATGGTGATGGCGGCGAGGTATCTATTGAACAGGCCTATATTGAATTTGATATAACACAGTCAGCGGCCATCCGCACCGGTGTACTTCTGGTGCCCATGGGGATTATCAACGAAACCCATGAGCCTCCCACTTTTTACGGCGTTGAACGAAATAATGTAGAAAAATTTATTATTCCATCAACATGGCGTGAAGGCGGGGTCAGCATTAGCGGACAGTTTGCACAGGCTTTTAGCTATGATATTGCCCTGCATTCAGGCCTGCAAACCACACTGGGTGATAACTACGCTGTTCGTAAAGGCCGCCAGGCTGTGCGTGAAGCCCCCGCAGAAGATCTGGCATTAACCGCTCGCATTAAATGGACGGGGGTGGCCGGGCTGGAAATTGGCGGCGGTATTCAACAACAGAGCGACATCACCCAGAGCACAGATGCAACTGCGGGTTCAGCAACGCTGCTTGAAACACACGCCATCTGGCAACTACAGAAGTTTGCACTTCGCGCCTTATACGCCAGCTGGAATCTGGAAGGTGCTGGCCCTCAGAGCGTGGGTGCAGATGAGCAGAGCGGCTGGTATATTGAGCCGGCTTATAAACTCAGTGAAAAATGGGGCATCTATGCCCGCCAGAGCAGCTGGGACAACCAGGCCAACAGCAACGCCGACACCGAAAGCACCCAGACAGACTTTGGCTTCAGCTACTGGCCTCATGAAGACGTAGTCATTAAAGCCAATTATCAGCTACTGGATAACGCAGGTGTGAATGATGATGGATTCATGCTGGGAGCAGGCTACCAGTTCTAGCATAGAAGTACCGGCCACCGATGAACCTCTGTGGATGCTACAATATGAAAAGATGCCGGAAAGTGGCCTTAAGGGCCGCTCTATATAACTGGCAATCACAGGTTTCTCGACCCACCAACAACTGGTATGATGCGCCACCATGTTTCTAAGCCGCGTTTTTTTTATAAGTTTATGCCTGATACAGCTGCCCGCATTTGCCGGTGGTCAGTATCTTGAGCCGAATGAGTTTATTAAACAGAGCTTTCCAGAGCCTGCGCCCAAAGCAAAAGCCCTGTGGTTAAGCTCACTACAACGTGGCGATATTAAAAAAATTCTTGCTCACGACTTCAGAAAACTGCGCCTTAGATACTGGCGTCAGGAGAACAAAACGGCCTGGATACTCAACGAAGTTGGCAAAGACAAACCCATTACCATTGGCGTCGTTATCAACAATGCTAAAATTGAAAACATTACAGTGCTAACATTCCGTGAAAGCCGGGGCAGCGAAATACGCCATGATTTTTTTACCCATCAGTTTGATCAGGCCACTTTATTAGACAACCTGAAACTTGATCGGCACATAGATGGCATATCAGGTGCTACCCTGTCGGTAAGAGCCATCACTAAAATTTCACGCATCGCCCTGTACCTTCATCAACAGGTCATTGACCCGCAAACGCAGGCGACAGAATGACTCGACACAAGAAAAAATATCCGGCCTTTTTATTACACCGGCGACTCGGCCTGCTACTGGTGATATTTATTATCATACTGGCAATAACCGGAATCATGCTAAATCACACAAATGATTTACAGCTAAATCATCACCGGGTCAATAACGCCGTAGTTCTCAGTCTGTATGACATCAACCCGGAGAATCCTCCCATAAGTTACCGCACCAGACAACATGTCATTAGCCAATGGGATAAGCAAATTTATTTTGACAACAACAAACTACTCCATGATAGCCAACAGCTCAGGGGTGTCATTGACACAGAGAACATCATCATCATGGTACTCTCCCGAGATGTGATTCTACTCAGTGCTGAGGGAGAGCTAATTGACCGCTATGTTCTTGATCACGCCCTGGCGAAACAGACTGAAATTGAACATATTGGCTTCTTTGAGGGCCAGATCATCATTAAAATGATGGACCAGAGCCTGTGGCAGGCAGATGCAGACATTATTAACTGGCAGGCAATTGCATTAAAACACATCGAATGGGCTGCACCAGTACAACTGGATACAGCACTGGAAGAACAGTTGCTTGAGCAATACAGAGGCGAAGGCCTGCCATTAGAACGCATTGTGCTGGATATCCACAGTGGCCGAATTTTTGGCATCATCGGTGTTTACCTGGTAGATGGCGTTGCGCTGATTATGCTTTTTTTAAGCCTGAGTGGTTTATGGATGTGGTGGCAACGGCGACTGAAACAGAAAAAAAGAAAACCCCGAAAAAACAGGCATTAGACGTTCAAACTTTCCTCACAGCTCTTTAAGGCGTTTATAAGGCTTTTGATGAGCGAGCACATTGCGTATTAACCGAGTGTGCCATTTTTCGCTTTTATTTTCACCATAGTTTTTATCTGGCCCATTATAAGGACGACATCCTGAGCGATATACATACAGTTCACTTTCTATATAACACGCCCTGCTTCCAGACATCTCAAGCATTGGCCAGGAGAAAGCCTTATCATCTACCCGGCGAATAAAATTACCCGAAGCATCATGTAAATCACTAGCCTTAATATCTTTCCAGTAATACCAGTAGCGTAACTGTAACTTAAGCAACACCCTTAGCTTTGCCTGAGCTATATCTTTGTCTGTAATTTTAAACACATCCATATCCAGTTGTTTCCAGAGCTTAAATGTAAATGTTTTAAGATGTGATGCCAGCCACCTGTTTTTTCTATAACTGTTTTTTTCTATAACATTCGGATGATAGGGTTTACAGGTATTACATCGATTAGCATCAACACTGGTGTAAGAGCCATAGGTCATCCAGCAGTCCTCTTCACTGTACACATCATATAAAGTTTGCAGCACATCTGGACTCGACAGTCTGTCGTCGCCATCCACCAGCACTATTACATCCTCATCGCTGGCGCTCGTTGAATTAATGGCTTCTACTACATTACGCGCTTTAAACTGCTTCTCAGAGTTAATAATGAGGTTAAACCGAGAATCACCACGAATCGCCTGGCGCACTATTTGAACCGTCTTATCCATTGACATATCGTCTATAAATACAGCCTGAAAATTTTCGTATGTTTGTTTCTTAAGTATCTGGATATTTTCATCAATCCACTCATCGACATTATACATTGCCGTAATAATGTGAAATTTCATATTTTAGCGTTTACACCTGTTGGCCATGCCGATATAACAGCCTGTATAGTCGCTGCCAATGGTATAGCAAAAAACACGCCCCACACACCCCAGAGCGCACCGAACACCAGCACCGCAATAATAATCGCGGCGGGGTGCATATCGACGGCTTCTGCAAATAACAGCGGCACCAGCAGGTTACCGTCTAAAAACTGTACAATTAAATAGGCCAGCATAATATAAAAGAATTCTGAGCCAACCCCAAACTGAAAATACGCAACCAGTGCTACAGGAATAGTTACAGCCACCGCACCCACATAGGGAATAACAACTGAGAGCCCAACAAACACACTCAACAGAGCTGCATATTGTAATCCAAGAATTTGCAGTGGGATAAAGGTTACGATACCCACGACCAGAATTTCAAAAAGTTTACCGCGAATATAACTACCAATTTTAATATCTACATCTTTCCATACTTTAGCTGCCAGCCCCCCCTGCTCGGGTAAAAACCTGCCCAGCCACAAAAGAATGCTTTTTTTATCTTTCAAAAAGAAAAACACCAGTAGCGGCACTACAACCATGTAAACCATCACCGTAAAAAGATTTACAACAGATGAGAGCGACCTGGAAACAACCAGCTGCCCCAGAGACGCCAGCTCGTTATTAACCTGAAATACGATATCCTGAATTTGAGCATCGGAGATAAAGGGATAATCTTCTGGCAAACTCAACAAAATTGCTTGCCCTGCGATTAGCATATTTGGCACTTCGACAATAAACTGGCTCAATTGCTTATAGATTAATGGCGACAGACCCAGCATTAAAATTAGCAGAGAAACCAGAAAACCGAGTATAACCAGACTCACAGCCAATACATGGGGAAGCCTAAACTTACATAGTTTTTTAACCACCCCTTCAAGCACGTACGCAATGACCACCGCAGCGATTACCGGAGTAAGCACCCGCCCCATAAAAACAATCACCGATGTAGCAAGAATCAGTATCAGCGCGAGAATTACGGCCTGTGGATCTGAGAAGTGACGTTGGTACCAGTCTTGCAGAACGCCAATCACTCTGCCTCACCAATAGTTTTTTTATAATGAACTTCGAACATATCTTCCAGTTCATCAATCACTTCAACAGCCGGTTTGCCGTGCATCATATGTTGCATCATAAGCTCTGAGGTTTTATTAAGCAGGGCTTTCTGGTGAAGCATCGGATAGTTCTGTTTCAGGCGTTTGATTGCACCGACCACACTTTCTTCATCCGGACGTGGGATATTTAATGGCTGAGAGATTTCAGGGGCCTGTTCTGGTGCCCTGGATTTCAGGAACTCAGCAAACTCAAACAACGTGTTCTGGTCTTTTTCGGGTAATTCATCAAAGATATCGGCTAAAGACCTGGCGGATGCTGGCACTAAGTTCTCCTGGGTAATCATCTTTTATAAGTATGTGGGCGTATTGTAGCGACTTGCGAAGGTTATAGCGAGAAAAGTAGCTTTTTCGGGATTGCGACTTCGATTTGTTCTCAGTGATCTCAATACCGGGGGAGCAGAGCGCCTCAGCTGCAAAAAAGCGCACCGGTCTGTCCCCGAGGGAGACCTGCTATGGTGTCAGACTCGGGGAATGGCTCAGCTTGCCCCTACTCCGGGTGGGCTTCGCAGTACTGCTTTGCAAATTCCAGCAGTTCTTCCATCGCGCGAGCCTTAAACTTATGCCGTTGATGCACAAAAGAAAAAGGTCTTGTCAAAGGCGGATCAAGCGGCATAGTCACCAGCGTACCCAGTTTAATTTCTTTCTGCACCGTAGAAAAAGACATAATAGATATGCCCATACCTGCTTCTACTGCACCTTTAATCGCTTCCGGACTGCCCAGCTCCAGGCAAACATTAGGCTCTTCCTTAACACCAAGCCCCGTCAGGTACTCGCCAATCACTTCCCGCGTGCCTGAGCCTTCTTCACGACAGATAAACGGATGAGACACCAGCTGTTGTGGGGTGACCGCTGAAAATCCCGCCAAAGGATGGTTCGGCGGCATAATAGCCACTAGCTGATCCATTCGGCAAACATCCACCTGTAAGTTTTTATTGCTCACGGAAGCTTCAACAATACCCAGATCAATAATATTGTTCTCGACCATCGAAACAATACCATCTGTATTGGAAACCTTAAGGCGAATATTAACGTCCGGATTGTTCCTTTTGAAGTCCCCCAACAGGAAAGGCAGCATGTATTCTGCTATCGTTGTACTCGCGCCAAGAGTAACAACACCGCTAACATCACCGGTCATTTCACGAATTGAATGCTCCATTTCATCGTAAAGCTCAAATATTCGACCTGAGAACTCATAAATTCGCTGACCTGCTTCAGTCAGGCTCACTCTATTATGGGTTCTGTCAAATAATCGAGTATTAAAATACTCTTCTAACTGGCGTATCTGAAATGTCACAGCAGGCTGTGTCATGTGAAGGGCATCCGCTGCTTTGGTAAAATTCAATAGCCGAGCTACTGTATGAAATACTTTTAATCGTCTATCTGCCATAACATTTACTTATACGGAGCACTAAGAAACCTAATGATACAAGGTAACACCCCATATGAAAAGATTATGTTACGATATATTGATTAAATCGCATTAATATTGCCTCTTCACTATTTACGGGGAAACCCTTAATGACTCTACTGAAAACACTAACTAACTGGTTTCTCAACAATTTTCAGGCCAATCAATAGCATCTTATGCTGAATCTACTATACAATAAAGGCATAGTAACAAGACAGCCCCAAACAGAAGAGACTCAAAAATGGCAATGAAACAGACAGGTGTTAAGAAATTGACGAAGCTGATAATGCTTTCAGCTGCTTTTTTATTCAGCACATTAACCTTTGCGGCTATTTATAAGTGGACGGATGAGCAGGGCAATGTTCATTATGGGCAGCAGCGCCCTGTCGGCGCAACATCTGAAAAAATGAATGTTCAAAAACACGCACCTGAGAATACATCCACCTACAACCGCCCGGGTTCGCAAAAAGATGCTAAAAATGCAGGCAAATCCGGCAACGAAGCAAAACCGGCTGATGGGCAGGAAAGTGGCAAAAAACCCGAGACCAGAGCAGAAAAGAAAAAACGCCTGGCCGCCTGCGAACAGGCCCGAAAGAGCCTGAAAACAATGGTAGAGACAGGCCGTATTCGAGCCAAAGACAAAGATGGCAATACCACTTACCTGTCTCAGGCGCAAAAAGAAGAGCGAATGAAGCAGTCCAGGGAGATGCTTTCAAAGCATTGTAAATAGCGCTATACCCCGTCAGAATGAGGCACACAGCCTGATAGCCCCGCTGAATCCAGGCATCACTCGGTTGAACACTCATCGCCGCAACCTGTTATTTAGCGACAAAATTATTAAAAACGAGGATATTAATGGTTTATAACGCAGTCAGAAAAATCTTTCGCAGAGCCTCTCGGCGAGTTGTCATGGCAGGGTCTCATACAAAAAAGCGCAACCTGTATGAGTACGACGAACAGTATCACCATTTTTATCGCTGCATGAATTTTCTCGGCAGTAATGGTATTAAAGGCGACATACTAGAATATGGCTCCGCCGATGGAACATCCATTACGATGCTCCACGCAACCGCAAATGAAATGCTTAAACAGCGAGAAAATATCGATTTCAGAATATTTGCTTTTGATAGTTTCGAAGGGCTGCCTGAAGCAACAGGCATTGACCAGCACTATCACGCCGATGCATCAGCCCCCGGCGTTAAGTTCGTCAAAGGCGGCTATGGCTTCTCACTGGAACATGTTCAGAAAAAACTGAAGGAGAAAATTGGCAACACCGACCATATCACCCTCGTAAAAGGCTGGTATAACAAATCCCTGACGGATGAGCTAAAAGCGCAGCATCATATTAACAAAGCCAGCTTTATAAACATTGACTGTGATTTTTATGAATCGACCAGAACCGCCCTGGAGTGGTGCAGACCACTGATTCAACAGGGCACCATCATCAGTTTCGATGACTGGTACTGCTATAAAGCCCGAGAAGATCATGGAGAAATGCGAGCCTTCAGTGAATTTTTAAAAGACAACCCGGAATTGAGTGCAATGAAGTACTCACAATATAGCTGGCATGGTCAGTCTTTTATTATGGCCTGCCCGGAAACGGAGAACACAGAAGCAACATAGGATCCTGCCTGGCCCACCCTGTTATAGTCTACCCACTTTGTGCAGGGATGCGCTTCTATCGCAAAAATAAAAGTCACAGGCTAATTCAGCCTCAGTCACCCTAAAAATAAACCAGATAGCTGGCCCTGGCTTCAGTCACATCAAATAAACCATAATCCGTGTATTCGTATTCAAACCTGAAAGCATGATTACGCACCAGATCAATCTGAATACCCGCGTTTAAGGTTTGTATATCCTCTTCTTCCCCTGAAATTTGCTGTAAATTCTGATAACTGAGTTCAGCACGCCATGAAATGAGTGACGAAAAGCCTTTGTTCCTCTGTACCCACAGTATTCCCGTATCTGCACCTAAATAAAGTGCATGGTTATTTTTTAACGCAGATGCATATTCAAACTGAGCATCCAGCATAGCAAACACCATCAGGTTTTTAGTACTCGCCGTATAGCCCATGGCAAGCTCTGATTCAAACGCTGTTATGCGCTGATCCGGTGCAATTTCACGCTTTTTCACCTGAAACGATATACGCTTTGATAGCGGTGCCGCCCAGGGCTCAACAGGTATGAGAGTGCGCATGGAAAATAAATCCAGCCGTTCCAGCTCGAGTTTTTCATCTTCTTTATACCACCGCAAACGTATATCCAGAGCCGTAATGGATGCACCATTATTAAAGCCCTGCGGCGCATCCAGAATATCATGAAAAGCCGGCCTGAAACCTGTTTCAATAAAGCGCTGCTGCTCACGCTCGCCCACCGAAAACTGCCACCTTGCCGACTGATGGGCCGATTCAGGTGCCTGTGATTCAAAATCAAACATCTGCTGTTGCGGGCCCGCGGGTAACTTACTGCGTGCGCTCAATAACGACAGTTGCAACGCATCTATATCTGCACCCTGCTTTTTTTTCTGATTGAGTACCTCACTTGCAAGTTGCAGAACTCGCAGTTTACGCTCAGTTTCCGAAAAACGCCCGCCTGATGAAGAATCCTCTAACAATATATCCTCAGAAAAAATGCCCTCGGGCACAACTTTTTTATTCACCACAGAAAAAGCCAGCTCTCTATCCCCCTCACTCACCTGTTCAGACATTTGCACAATTTTACTGTGCGTTGATGGCCGATAATGCCGAGATGATATCAGGCCTGCACGCTCAATATCCCGCACGGTATCCACCGGAATGGCATACATAGGGTGCGAGTTCATACTGGTATTAATACCCTCTCTTGCCACATCGAGCAAAGACAGCAGCCGATAGGCGCAATTTTCACGGAAAAAATAATAATCAAAATGCACCCCTCTCAGCTCCCACATGTGCCGAGCCAGCTGTGCAATTTCCTGCTGATTCAGATTCAATGTATATTCCCATATATCACGCTGCTCAATATCACTGTACTCCTGTAACGTCTCGAAATAAGGCGTTATAAAAAATCGCCCGGCATAGCCCCCGGCAATTCCCTTCCATGAATAAACCAGAAATGAATCGGTGCTGCCCCCCGTAGCCGCCGCATAACTCAGTGTCTGGCTCAACAGCTGATTGCCATCTTGCCGATCAAAACGAATAAAGGTATGGCCAAACATCGAAGCCGGATTATCCAGATACATCGTCGGAAACAACAGCGTGAGCTGTTTAACCTGAAATTTTGTCTTCCATCGGTTAAATTTTTTGCAATCAACAACCGGTATCTGCTCTTTAAAATTTAGCTGCCGATTTAACCAGTGCATACGAGCAGGAAACAGACATTGCGGGTGCGCGTCTAACTGATGACCAAAAAACCCGCGTAAATCCGCTTCAAGCTCCGCACCAGGCTCCACAGCACCCATTTCTGCCAGGTAAAACGCAGCGTCATCCGCCTGACTCTCCAGCATTCCGGTGCGAGTAATTTTATAATGCAGCAAATTCAGCCAGCCAGGCTGCTCGGAAAGCTTCATCTGCCTTGCTCGCTCAATATAAACCTCAACACTGACACGGTTACTGTGCTCAGAGCCATGATCGATTTCAGAGTCGGTATCCAGGCGCGTATCAGCATACAGCATTGGTTGCAGTAGCAAATTCACTGCAAATACCAGAAATATTCGCCCTTTACTCATCTTATTTCTCTTCATATGGAGATTCTTATTCCCGCGCCTGCAATAGTTTTGTAGAATCAGCAGCAATTATCCTGGATTAATCAGTTGGGCGCGAAAAAGATGTGCAGATTATTGATCTGGATAGCGTAATGAAAAAATGTGAAGCCACCTTCATTGGTGATAAACACTTTTTTCATATAGCTATACGAATCAAAAAGTTGTGCAGACTTTCGTGATTCAACCTAGATTAATCAGTTGGGCGCGAAAAAGATGTGCAAGTTATTGATTTGGATAGCGTAATGAAAAAATGTGAAGGCACCTTATTGGTGATGAGCACTTTTTTCATATAGCTATACGAATCAAGAAGTTGTGCATACTTTCGTGACTCAACTGATTTTTCTAGGTTCAACTGATTAATCCAGGATTACCCATGCCACATTATTTAATGGCATTTTATCTATTCACACGGAAACATCCATGCGCGTATCAAAATTTCCACTCTCAACACTCAAAGAAACCCCTTCTGACGCCGAAATCGTTAGCCACCAGTTAATGCTAAGAGCCGGCCTGGTGCGCCGCCTTGCCTCCGGTATGTACACCTGGCTGCCGCTGGGCATCCGTGTACTGCGCAAAGTGGAAAACATTGTGCGCGATGAAATGAACCGTGTCGGCGCACTGGAGCTGCTGATGCCGGGCGTGCAACCCGCCGAATTATGGCAGGAATCCGGTCGTTGGGAAGAGTACGGCCCGGAATTACTGCGCCTTAAAGATCGCCATCAACGTGAATTTTGCCTGGGTCCGACCCACGAAGAGATCATTACTGATCTGGCACGGCGAGAGCTTTCAAGCTACAAACAGCTGCCACTCACCTGGTATCAGATTCAAACCAAATTTCGTGATGAAATTCGCCCCCGCTTTGGCATTATGCGCTGCCGTGAATTTATTATGAAAGACGCTTACTCATTTCACATCGACCAGCAGTCCCTGCAACAGACCTATGATGAAATGCACGCAGCCTACAGCCGCATTTTCACCCGCCTGGGTCTGGACTTTCGACCTGTCATGGCCGACTCTGGTTCCATCGGTGGCTCCGGATCCCATGAATTTCATGTACTGGCCGACTCAGGCGAAGATGCCATCGCTTTTTCTGACCAGTCCGACTACGCCGCCAATATTGAAAAAGCCGAGGCGCTGGCACCACAGGGCAAACGCGCCGAAGCAACTGAAGATAAATCCCCTGTCGACACCCCCGATAAACACAGCATCGCCGACGTATCAGAATTTCTCAGTGTCTCTCCCCGGCAGTGCCTGAAAACATTGCTGGTAGAAGGCACTGAAGACAATACAGTGGTCGCACTGGTATTGCGAGGCGACCATGAGCTTAATGAAATAAAAGCAGAACAACTGCCGCAGGTTGCCTCGCCATTGCGCATGGTATCCGAAGAACAGGTAAAAGCCACTGCCGGTTGCGCACCAGGCTCTGTTGGCCCGGATCTAAACTGCACAGTAATTGCCGATTTCAGCGCCGCGCATGTCACTGATTTTGTTTGCGGTGCCAATAAAGACGGTGTACATTTTCGTGGCATGAACTGGGGGCGAGACCTGGATGAACCCGCCACCGCAGATATTCGCAATATTGTTGAAGGGGATGCCAGCCCGGATGGCAAAGGCAGCCTTTCAATCGTACGCGGCATCGAAGTCGGGCATATTTTTCAGCTCGGCACCAGATACAGCGAAAAGCTACAGGCAACTGTGCTGAATGCCAGTGGTGCCAGCCAGGTCATGACCATGGGCTGCTACGGCATCGGTATTTCCCGTATCGTTGCCGCCGCCATTGAGCAGAACCATGATGATAACGGCATTATCTGGCCACAGAGTATTGCCCCCTTTGATGTCGCCCTTGCGCCTATAAATATGCAGAAATCTGAACGCCTGAAAGATGCAGCTGAAACACTCTATCAGCAGCTTACTGAAGCAGGCCTTGAAGTTCTGTTTTTTGATCAGAAAGACCGCCTGGGATCCATGCTGGCCAATATAGAATTAACCGGCATTCCACATCGTCTGGTGCTGGGAGAGCGAGGCCTGGATAATAAAGCGATTGAGTACAAGGGCCGTAGCGATGAGGAAAAACAGGATATTGAATTAGATAAAATTGTTGCCTTTTTACAGGCCAGAAAGTAAACGCATGTATTCGCAAATGTCTACTCTACTCACAGGCTGCGTCAGAGTGGGCATCGGTAGATTTTTGCTTTGCCTGAATAGTTTTTTCCTGAACAGTTTTTTCCCGGGTAGTTCTGCCCTCGCCTCTGGCAATTCTACCACCATCTCATCGAGCAGCACCCGGAACACCGTTGATCCTGAACTGCGCAATCGGCTCATTACAGCAATAGGGCAGTCCAGCAGCTTTGATGATCGTTTTCATGCTGAAGTCTGGCTACTGGACATGTCAACACGTTTAAGTATTCGAGTAGAAGACACCGAAACCCGTTTGCAACTGCTTCGCAGTATTCACCGCGAAGCCAGCAAAGCAAAGCTGCCCCCTGAACTGGTTATCGCACTTATCGATATCGAAAGCCGATTTGATCGTTTTGCCATTTCACGTGTGGGAGCCCAGGGATTAATGCAGATTATGCCCTTCTGGCTAAAAGAAATAGGCCATGAAGACGACAACTTAATGGACATCGACACCAATCTACGCATGGGCTGCACCATTCTCCGATTTTATCTGGACAAGGAAAAAGGCAATCTACGGCGTGCTCTGGCGCGTTATAATGGCAGCCTTGGATCGTGGGTTTATCCGGATAAAGTAATGAGCGTGTTGTCTCGGCACTGGTATCGGAACTAACAGGCATTGCGCGGTCAACGGATTAATCCAGGATAATGTTGGGGTTCCTCACGTCACCCCAACCTACGATTCAAGGCACAGATAAAGCTTCACCCCCCCCCTTTACAATGTTGCAGGAAAAACCGCTTAACACCCCACTGAAGATGAATCTTGAGCAGGTTGGCGGTGATGTAAGGAACCCCAACAATTTCAAACTCACCCAGAACATACTGGAGCTCCTTTACCACCTACAGCATAAAACACAACCCGATGATTTTTCACCACCGAGAAAACCAGTGGACTAACAATTCCAGGGAACGCAGCCTTCTTTCTCCAAACGCATCAGGCGCTTGTTTTTAACATAAAACCTACACCCCAAAAACATCAGCATGCACAAGATAAACCCCCTTACGCAAACGCATAACATACTTCGTATACGTCATTTGCGAGCGGCCTTTTTCAAGTGTCGCCGCGGCT
>VAOX01048405.1_pt1 | contig 37321 bp, 33 predicted proteins | sample 3393891 | NCBI WGS metagenome assembly VAOX01 (sample SAMN08290429, study PRJNA428436) | hydrothermal vent metagenome | isolation source: Deep-sea hydrothermal vent chimney | place: Indian Ocean: Southwest Indian Ridge | depth 2822 m m
ATTGATGTTAATTCCAACTCTCACGTCATACCGGTATGCCTTTGGGCCGGTATCCAGGTTTAAAGCTCAATAGTGGCCTAACGACAATTCAGAGCAGGTGGACACCGGCCTAAAACCGTTACCGGTGTGACGGGGGTGAAAATATTCATTATTTTTTAAATTTTCTGTCTTAGGTCTTACTGTGTGACGGGGGTAAAATATTCTTTGATGTTAATTCCAACTCTCACGTCATACCGGTATGCCTTTGGGCCGGTATCCAGATTTAACGCTCAATAGTGGCATAACGACAATTCAGAGCAAGTGGACACCGGCCTAAAACCGTTACCGGTGTGACGGTGGTAAAAATATTCAAACAGTCCAAGTTTATTAGATTACTAACTTCAGAATAAATACCATTTAAATGTCGAGGTTGGCACTGTAATTAAAGTTGCACAGTTAAACTGCCGCTAAATTAGTATGACATTTTGATTTTAATGAGGCAGTTATGACTGAGCGACCTAAAATTATAAAAGATCCACTGTATCAATTAATTCGTGAAGGTAATATTGCTGAGTTTAATGAAAAAAAAGCCAAGATGGGCAGTTGTGATATGACCAATTGTGACTTTCGAAATTTAAATTTACAAAATATTGATGCCGATGGACTTGATTTTACGGGTTGTTATTTTCGTCAAACAGATTTGCGCGGCGTGGACTTATCCAATACCAATATGGAAGGCGCTAGTATTAATGGCGCTAGAATTTCAGGAACTTTTTTTCCAGCCGAACTCGCTGCTGCTGAAATAAGACTCTCAGTAGAGTTTGGAACACGCATGCGGTATTCCAAAATTTAATATTTATGGCGTATATAATAGACTATTACGAAGAACAACTAACTGCGATTGAGTCCGCCCAGCCCGGTGGTTCATCGGCATAATGCTGCATATCTGGGTGTTCATCGTAAGGCGATTGCAATACGGTTAATAACCGATCTATTTCTGAATAATCCTGCTCATCTCGCGCTTTTCGTATGGCTACTTCGGCCATGTAATTTCTTAAAATGTATTTTGGATTACAGGCATTCATATTGATTTTACGCTGGTTATCAACCGAATTTTCTTGCTTTAATCTGGATAAGTATAAACTCGCCCAATCGTCCCATGCCTTGATATCAATTAATCCATCTCGTATTGTATTATTTAACTGAGTATCTGAGGTTGAAAAATTACTGAGTGTTCGAAAAAAACGAGTATAGTCACTATTGTTTTTTTGAAGTAAAGCTAATAATTGATTAATCAGTTTTAAATCATCATTTTCTGATTGTACAAATCCCAATTTGTGCTGCATTAACATGACATACTCATTGATAAATGCTTGCTGGTATAATTCGAGACAGGATTTTGCATCATCAACTGACATCAAGGGTAATAAGGCTTGGGCCAGACAACTTAAATTCCATGAGCCGATATTGGGCTGTTCTTTAAAGGCATATCGACCACCATGGTCGGAATGATTACAGATGAAGTTGGGATCGTATTTTTCGACAAAACCAAATGGTCCATAATCTAATGTGAGACCTAATATCGACATATTATCAGTATTCATTACGCCATGAGCAAATCCTACCGCTTGCCAGTTAGCGATCAATTTTGCTGTTCTAATGACGACATCGCTTAACCAGTCTACGTATTTTGAATCGCTATTTTGAAATTCAGGAAAATAATGTTCAATAGTATAATCGGCTAGCGTTTTAATTTGCTCGTGTTGATTTCGGTAATAAAATATCTCAAAGCTACCAAAACGGATATGGCTGGGTGCCATTCTGACTAAAATTGCGCCAGTTTCTATTGTCTCACGATAGACTTCATCATTAGCGCCAATGATACATAGTGCCCGAGTGGTTTCAATTCCTAAGCCTGCCATTGCTTCGCTGCATAAATATTCTCGTATTGTAGAACGCAATACTGCTCGGCCATCGCCGTCTCTGGAATACGGGGTTAAACCGGAGCCTTTAAGTTGTAAGTCCCAATGTTCGTTTTTATGGTTGATAACTTCGGTCAATAATATGGCACGGCCATCACCCAATTGTGGGTTATAGCCACCAAATTGATGACCGGAGTATAACATGGCGAGTGGCTCGGCCTTATCGAGAGCTTGCTTTCCGGAAATTACATCAATGAAGTTTTGATCCGGTGTAAAACGCTCATCAAGGTCAATTAATTTTCCGGCCACCGGGTTATAACTAACCAAATAATGCGGTGATTTAAATGGGGTTGGATTTAACTTGGTGTAAAAATGATCACTTAAACGGCCAAATCGATTATCAAAATTAAGAGTTAAAAACTGCTGTGACATAAGGTGTATTTTAATCTATAAACATAAAAGACTATTTTACCGCGGCTTCAAAGTTTTAACGACCCTGTATATTTTAGGTGATATAATCTCAATTAAGTGATCGACCTAGCTCTATTAATTTTAAATTCTAAGGTTTTATTTTGGCAAATAATATTCATGTGACTGCTTGTGTTTCAGAAAAAGCGACTATCGGGCAAAACAACACGATAGGAGCCTTTGTTGTTATCGAAGATGATGTGCAAATTGGAGATAGTAATATTTTTCATGCTCGCACTAGTATTAAAAAAGGTTCTCGTATTGGTTCTCGAAATAGCTTTCACGAAGGCTGTATATTTAGTGGCGATCCTCAGGATACGTCTTTTAAAGATTGCTCAACCCAGACCGTATTAGGTGATGATAATGTCTTACGAGAATACGTTATTATACACCGAGGTAGCGCAGTTGGGTCTTGCACAACTATTGGCAACAACAACTACCTGATGAATGGCGTTCATCTTGGTCACGATTGTGTCTTGAGTAATAACATTATTATGGCACCTTATGCCGCTTTAGCGGGACACGTATCGGTCGAAAATAATGCATTTATTTCGGGTGGGGTTATGGTGCATCAATTCACCAGTATTGGCTGCTATGCCATGGTTGGTGGTAATAGCAAAATCACCCAGGGGGTTTTACCGTACATGATTACTGATGGTGTACCGGGAGCAGTTAAGGGCTTGAATAGTGTCGGCTTACGTCGGGCCGGATTTAAGCAAGATACCATTAAAAATTTAAAGTTAGCATACCAGTTACTCTTCAAAAAGAGCTCAAATACTGAGAATTTTTCGCTTGAGGCAACATTGGAAGAAATGCACAGAATTAACTCGTCTGAAGTTGAGCATCTGCTTGATTTTATTAAATCTCAAAAACGCGGTTTTCACCGAGTTATCCGTTAAATAATGGATTAATTTTAGCTAAACTTTTGATTTTTGGTGTAAATGTATGGTTATTTGGCAAATTCTTGTCCCTAAATACTATGTTTCAATCCCATGAAACGGTAAAATACCTGCTTTTAAAATAAGCAGATTTTATTTTGGATTTGATTATAGGGGTTGTTCCGAGTCATCATGTATGAACAATTTAACATTAATCCAATAAAGCGACATCCTGCAGGTGGAAAAGACCTGCGGCTACAAATTAGAATTGAAGAGTTATAAATGCAAAACAAAAATAGTTTTTCCAAAGAAGACATCATTAAATGCGGCCATAGTGAGATGTTTGGCCCGGGCAACGCACAACTACCATTGCCTCCAATGCTCATGTTTGATCGTATCCCCTTAATTAGTACGGAAGGTGGAAAGTACGGTAAAGGTGAGATTATTGCTGAACTGGATATTAATCCCGATTTATGGTTTTTTGAATGTCACTTTGAAGGTGATCCTGTGATGCCGGGTTGTTTAGGCTTGGATGCCATGTGGCAATTACTCGGTTTTTATCTCGGTTGGTTAGGTGGACCTGGCCATGGTCGGGCATTGGGTTCGAAAGAAGTAAAATTTACAGGGCAAGTTACACCGGATAAAAAATTAGTAAGCTATCATGTTCATATCAAGAGAACGATTATGCGTAAATTGTATATGGGTATAGCTGATGCAGAAATGAGTGTTGATGGCGAAGTGATCTATACAGCCAAAGATCTTCGTGTTGGCTTATTTGCCAATGAAAATGAAGGGGCATAATTATGTCATTAAAAAGAGTTGTAATTACTGGCTTGGGAATTGTATCCAGTATTGGAAATAATAAAACTGAAGTTGCTGAGTCACTACGACAAGGTAAGTCTGGAATTCATTTTCATCAAGAGTATGCGGATCTTGGTATGCGAACTCATGTTCATGGTGGTTTAAACATCGATACAGATGAACTTATTCCTCGAAAAGTAAAACGATTTATGGGTGACAGTGCTGCCTATAATTATATTGCGATGCAACAAGCCATTGAAGATGCTGGTCTAGAGGAAAGTGACGTTTCCAATGTTCGTACTGGTTTAGTTGTTGGCTCTGGTGGTCCTTCCACATCTAGCATAGTTGAAGCAGCTGATATATTGCGTGAGCGTGGTATTAAACGTGTAGGTCCTTATCGCGTTACCAAAACGATGTCGAGTACCAATTCAGCTTGTTTAGCCACACCGTTTAAAATTAAAGGTGTTAATTATTCAATTACTTCGGCATGTTCTACTAGTGCCCATTGTATTGGTCATGCCGCTGAACTGATTCAATTGGATAAACAGGATATTGTGTTTGCTGGTGGTGGTGAAGAATTGCATTGGACCTTAACAATTTTATTTGATGCCATGGGTGCTTGTTCTTCAAAATATAATGATGCACCTGAAACGGCTTCACGAACATTTGATGCGGATCGTGATGGTTTTGTCATCTCTGGCGGTGGCGGTCTGTTAGTTGTTGAAGAACTTGAACACGCTAAAGCGCGTGGAGCCAAAATTTATGCTGAACTCACTGGTTATGGTGCTACTTCGGATGGTGCTGATATGGTTGCGCCTTCAGGTGAAGGTGCGGTCCGTTGTATGCAACAAGCTTTGGCGACAACTGACAATCAACAAATTGATTACATCAATACTCACGGCACCAGTACACCGGTTGGTGATATGGTTGAACTTGAGGCTATTAAATCGGTCTTTGGTGATAACCTTCCGTTCATTAACTCAACAAAATCATTAACGGGTCATGCATTAGGTGCTGCTGGTGTTAATGAAGCAATTTATTCGTTACTCATGATGGAAGGAAATTTTATCAGTGCTTCTGCGAATATCAATAATCTTGATCCTGCTGCTGAAGGTTATCCGATTGTTCGTGAGTTAAAAGAGAATGTGACATTAAATCGAGTCATGTCGAATAGCTTTGGTTTTGGCGGTACAAATGCCAGTTTAATCATGCAGCGCTACGAAGAATAGAAACTTAAATATTCCATTCCCGCATTGTTTTAGCGGGAATGGTGTTATTGAAATTATTATTTTTACTCTCTATTACGTTTGTTATTTCCCATCGTTTTAATCTTCTTTTTTATTCTTCTAATATCCGTAATTTTGTTTTCTAGAACGGTAACTTAGCTTAAATAACAGTTAATTATTGACTATGCTATAAGGATGGATTCAGATTCTTTAGTGCATGCTATATTCTTAATTTTTACCGGGGCCGCGATCCTTGCATCTGTCGCGCTTTATCTTCGACAATCATTAATTATAGCGTATATTTTTCTTGGCGTATTAATAGGTCCCTGGGGCTTAGCTTTAGTGCCGGAACCTAAAATTATTGAAGATATCTCGAGTGTTGGTATTATTTTTTTGTTATTTCTGCTGGGTCTTGATCTCGATCCGCATAGCCTAGTGCATATGTTTTCTAAGGCCATGATAACGACTTTTCTAAGTTGTTTTTTATTTGCCGGGGCAGGTTTTGTAATTGCACTTTCGTTTAATTTTAATTTTATTGAGTGCCTAGTCATTGGTGCCACAATGATGTTTTCAAGTACGATTCTAGGACTTAAGCTCTTACCGACAACTATTTTACATCACAAGCATCTTGGTGAAATAATTATAAGCGTCTTATTAATACAAGATTTGATAGCAATTTTTATCTTAATTATATTTCATGGTGCTGCACAGGGTGATGATTTATTAATACAATTTAGCAAACTAGCGATTACTATCCCAGCTATAATTCTATTTGTTTTTGTCATCGAACGTTATTTATTGTTACCACTGATTGCAAAATTTGACACCATTCGAGAATATATTTTTCTAGTTGCTTTGGGGTGGTGTCTTGGAATCGCCGAGCTAGCACAGTATATTGGTTTATCAGTAGAAATTGGAGCCTTTGTGGCGGGGATAGCATTAGCAACTCGACCTATTGCGGTTTATATTGCCGAGAGTTTACGACCATTACGCGACTTTTTTTTAGTGATGTTTTTTTTCGCACTCGGTGCTGGTTTTGATTTATCAATGATTAGCCATGTTATTATACCGGCATTAAGTTTAGCGGTATTCGTACTAATATTTAAACCGCTAGTCTTTCGCTGGTTGTTACGAAAGGTCGCTGAACGTCCTAAAACAGCTACCGAAGCTGGATTTAGATTAGGTCAAATAAGTGAGTTTTCATTACTGATAACAATTATTGCGTTACAATCAGGTTATATATCATCACAAGCTTCCTATGTTATCCAATTAGCAACACTGATTACTTTTGTTTTTTCATCCTATTATATTGTTATGAAGTACCCAACTCCAATCGGCACCTCTGAAAAATTAAGACGCGATTAATATTCATGGATTGAACTAATTGTCATTTTTGACTACTAAATCAATAGTTTTGTGTTTATTGGCTGTGATAAACTGTCAATTGCATTTAGTTATGAATTAAATAATTTATTAGATATTTTGGAGAATTAGTATGTTTCGTCGGTTTATGATCATTGTTTCAACTCTAACACTATTATTAACAATAACCACATCGAGCTATGCGGGTGAATCTGATAATGCTGTTATCACCGAAACAAGCACTTATGTAGAGTATAAAGTGAAAGGTCTCTATAGCGATATACGCGACGACGTTGAGTTTGCTATTACGGGTACCGGCATTAAAATAAATACAATTGCTCATACCGGTGATATGTTGATTAGGACCGGTAAAGATCTCGGCATCAAAAAAATAATTTACAGCCACGCAGAAGCATTTGAATTTTGTTCAGCGACAGTGTCGCGTGCAAGTATGGAAGCTGATCCGCGCAACTTTATGTTTTGCCCCTATATTATTTACGTTTACCAATTAGCTTCGGATAAAGATATTGTTTATATTACTTACCGACGACCGAGTTATGGCGCTAGTAAAAAATCGGACAAAGCACTAAAAGGAATTGAAATTTTATTGAAAGGCATCATTTTAGAAGTCGTTGGATAAAAGTAAGCAACGATACAACAATAACAAGGGTGATGATTCACTTTAGATGAAACGATATCATTATTTTATTATAGGATTAATTCTAAATATATTTTTGCTATCATCCTCTGGTGCTGCAGAATCACTAGAGGATACCAAACGGTTAGCGCGTCTACCATCAACACCACTAGCCGTATTGTTGCAGTTAGCTAAAAATGAAAATACTGAAATTAGGAAATTAGTCGCCAGTAATCGAAAATCATCAAAAAAAATATTAATGTTATTGGCGCACGACAGTGATTTAATGGTTCGAATCGCTGTGGCTACAAATTTAAATACCTCTATAAAAATATATTTAGTATTGTCTAGAGACCAGGTAGTCGCCGTTCGTAGTGTTGTTGCGAGATTTGAGTATATACCTGTAGTGATACTTGATATTTTATCAAATGACAGTAATACGAATATTCGACTTGAAGTTGCTACAAACTTAAACACCAGTTCAAAAACGCTCAGTAAACTGAGTCAAGACCCTGATCCAGATGTGCGTGCGAGCGCTCACCAAAATTTACAGCAACGCAAAGACGAGCTTGAATGATAATCGCTGTTAACTCGCTCACAAAAGCCACTGTCTAACACATACTTTAATTTTTTTAATAAAAACAGTAAGATACTTATATTAAAATATTAAAGCTAGGTGACTAATTGTCGTTATATACAGTAACTGACGAATGTAACGACAATAAGTTTACGGGTGATTAACATTATTAAATATATGCTTTTAGTTGAGAGTTTTGTTTTATGAACTCAAAAGAATTAGTGACTGGTGTCGTACGCTTAGTTTCATTACCTGAGGTTTGTTTACGTGTAACTGAAATGCTAGAAGATTCAGGGACCACGGCGAGTGATCTTGGTAGAGTTATTTCTCGTGATACTAGCTTGACTGCGCGATTATTAAAAATTGTGAATAGTTCTTATTATGGTTTTTCATCTCGAATTGAAACAGTGACACGCGCTGTGACGATAATCGGATTACGTGAACTGCGGGGTTTGGTGTTAGCGGCATCTGCAATTGAAGCATTTTCAAAAATTCCAACTGAACTATTAAACATGGCTTATTTCTGGCGGCACAGTGTGTACTGCGGCGTTATCGCGCAACTGCTAGCGAAACGTTGCAATGTATTACACAGTGAACGCTTGTTTGTCGCTGGTCTGTTACACGATATTGGAAAACTGATTATATGTCATAAATTAACAGATAAAGCTGAATTAATAATTAATACTTGTAATGAAACGGGTGAATTAGATTTTGAAGTAGAACAAAGAATTTTGGGATTTGATCACGCTGAAGTGGGCAGTGAGTTATTACGAGAATGGCGTATGCCGGATTCGTTGCGCGACAGTGTCGCATTTCATCATAGTCCGGAACTTGCCGAAGATACCATTTTAGATGTCTGTATGGTCCATATAGCAAACTGTATTACCGGATTGGCAGAACAAGAACTAGAGCAGCAAAGTGGCATACAGACAGTATCGGATTATGCTTGGAAAGTTAGCGGTCTGGACGAAAGCGTAATAGAGGATGTTTTTTCTGAAGCCGGACCATTATTTAGTGATGCTCTTGAAACTATTTTACCAAAAAATTATTTACCTTAAGGTCTTGATGGCTGGTTATTCTTCTGACTATGCTGTCGAAAAAAATAGCTCCCCATAGAACAACTCAAACTGCTACTATAATTATTCTGATTTAATCTGGATTTGTTCATGAAAAAATTACTCGATATTATGTCACGTCTACGTGATCCTGATTCCGGTTGTCCTTGGGATATTAAACAAACTTACGAAACTATTGTGCCTCATACTCTGGAAGAGGCCTATGAAGTTGCTGAAGTGATTGAGCAAAATCGATTGGATGATTTACCCGATGAGTTAGGTGATTTATTATTTCAAATTGTTTTTTATTCGCAACTCGCTAAAGAGCAACAACGTTTCTGTTTTGATGATGTGGTCACTGCAATTTGTGATAAATTAATTCGACGTCATCCTCACGTTTTTAATGACGCCAATGAAAATAACAAAGAAATATTTGACTTAGCCGATCCGGATGCGGTGAATAAACAAGCAATTTCCTGGGATGCGATAAAAAAACAAGAACGTAATTCAGTCGCACCTAACTCAGACGGTATTGAAAGTATTCTTGATCATTTAAATTCGGCATTACCATCATTATCGGCAGCACAAAAAATTCAAAGTCGAGTCTCAAATGTTGGCTTTGACTGGCCGGATATTACCGGGGTTATAGAAAAATGTTATGAAGAAATTAACGAGGTTGAGCATGAAATACAACTAAAGGATAATGGCAGAGAAAATCATATTGAAGAAGAAGTTGGTGATTTACTTTTCGCCTGCGTTAATTTAGCACGACATGCAGGAGTTGATGCTGAAACCGCATTGCGAAAAGCCAATAAAAAGTTTGAAAGGCGCTTTAAACAAGTAGAAGATCGGTTGTTGCAAAGTGGTGGTTTGCGTCAAGCGTCGTTAAGTGAGATGGACAAGGCTTGGAATGACGTTAAGGAAAATGAAAATAAAGGCAACAACAATAAATTAATTCGCAGTTAGTTTAGTCGTAAAGTAATAAATATATTTTATAAAGTAAATCATTAAATAATAATATTAAAATATTAGACTTAGATATTTCTGTCATCATTTTTTCTTATCATCAAGCAAAAACATACCCTGATAAATAAAGACAATAAGCACTGTGACCTAATTCCGTTTAGGATTACTGTGTTCACCTTAATAGTCACTTATTAAACATTATTATTATTAAGGTAACATACTATAACTATAAATTATAAATGGATGAGATGGAGAGGAGCGTTATGTCAACACCAATACTACTAGCCTTGGCTGCAAGTGTTATCGCAATAGCCTACGGCATTTTTTCAATTTTTAGAATTTTAAAGCTACCTGAAGGTAATGCGGATATGATTCGCATTTCTGGCGCGGTACAAGAGGGTGCAGCAGCTTTTTTAAAACGTCAATACTTAAGTATTGGGGTAGTTGGTGTTATTTTATTTATAGCCATTTTTATCTTTTTAACTCCTTTGTCTGCCATAGGTTTTGCAATCGGTGCAATACTGTCGGGTGCGACCGGTTTCATTGGTATGTTTATTTCTGTTCGATCCAATGCACGTACTGCAGAAGCCGCACGGAAAGGTATTAATCCTGCTTTACAAGTTGCGTTTCTGGGTGGCACGATCACCGGGCTCTTGGTTGTTGGTTTAGCATTATTAGGCGTTACCGCTTTTTATTATTATTTAACAACAATTACAACCACGGGCGCTGTTGATATGAATCCACTAATTGGCCTTGCCTTTGGTGGTTCGTTAATATCAATTTTTGCACGGTTAGGTGGTGGTATATTTACCAAAGGTGCCGATGTTGGGGCCGATTTAGTGGGCAAAATTGAAGCCGGTATTCCGGAAGATGATCCTCGAAACCCTGCTGTTATTGCAGATAACGTGGGTGATAACGTGGGTGATTGTGCGGGTATGGCAGCAGATTTATTTGAAACCTATGCAGTGACACTGATTGCTACGATGATCTTGAGTGGCTTTGTTTTCGTTGGTACTTCAGTAGCGACTGAAGCAATAATATTTCCGTTAGCATTAGGTGCAGTATCAATAATTGCATCAATCATTGGTACCTGGGTTGTAAGGGTAAAAGATGGTGGACGAATTATGCCGGCCTTGTATCGTGGCTTGGCAGTGTCGGGGTTATTATCTGCAATAGCGTTTTATTTTGTTACCGATACAATGATGGCCGATAATGGTTCATATTCGGTCTTGGAAATATTTTATGCATCATTAGTAGGTTTAGGCGTTACTGCGGCATTAGTTGTTATTACTGAATATTATACTGCAACTGAATTTTCACCCGTCAAAAAATTAGCCGAATCATCAACGACGGGTCATGGTACCAATGTCATCGCAGGTCTAGCGTTATCGATGCGTTCAACAGCTGCACCGGTACTTGTTATCTGTCTTGGTATCGCACTGTCACACAATTTTGCGGGTTTGTACGGTATCTCAATTGCAGCTACTGCAATGCTATCGATGGCGGGTATTATTGTGGCTCTTGATGCGTATGGACCTATTACGGATAATGCCGGTGGTATCGCAGAAATGGCAAACCTAGATGAAAGTGTGCGCAAGAACACCGATGAATTAGATGCTGTTGGTAATACCACCAAAGCGGTGACAAAAGGTTATGCCATTGGTTCGGCCGGACTAGCCGCGTTAGTGTTATTTGCGGATTACACCCGTGAAATTGAACACCTTACCTCGCAAGTGATGACTTTTGATTTATCGAATCACATGGTATTGATTGGGTTATTTATTGGCGGTTTGGTTCCTTATCTTTTCGGTGCGATGGCGATGGAAGCAGTGGGACGTGCAGCAGGTTCCGTGGTCATCGAAGTTCGAAGACAGTTTAAAGAAAAACCCGGTATTATGGATTATACTGAACAGCCTGATTATTCCACAGCCGTTGACATGTTAACAAAATCAGCAATTAAGGAAATGATTATACCGTCATTATTACCTGTGGCAGTCCCCATTGTTGTTGGCTTAACATTGGGCCCACAAGCACTGGGTGGTTTGTTGGTGGGATCTATCGCAACAGGTTTATTTGTCGCCATTTCAATGACCACAGGCGGTGGTGCTTGGGATAATGCCAAGAAGTATATTGAAGACGATAATCATGGTGGTAAAGGTTCTGAGGCTCATAAGGCTGCGGTAACCGGTGATACGGTTGGTGATCCCTATAAAGACACTGCCGGTCCAGCAATTAATCCTTTAATTAAGATTATGAATATTGTTGCTTTATTAATTGTGCCATTGATCGTTTGATTTAAGTAATATTAAACTAAAAAAGCGTATCGAGTTAATCGATACGCTTTTTTTTTATTAGGGATGTGACTAAAATTTACAATTAGAGTTTATGGTGTGGATCCCAACAATTTTTCTACGTTGGCAAGGTAGGTTTCGATAGTGTCACTTATTGTTTGTCGGGTTTTTTCAAATTCATCTTCGCGATTAACGTATTTAATTTTGTGAACAACTTTTAGTTGATGTAAACCAATTTGAATAACATCTTCGTCTTCAATTGTTGATAATCGTGTGTTGACCTTATTGACAAAGATACCATTAGTGCTTTCCAAATCTTGAATTATCGTAACGTCATTTTGAGAACTAATCGTTGCGTGATACCGGCTGATTCTTGGATCGTCAATGTATATGTCGTTGTCGTGATTACGACCAATGGTAATCACATTATTGAGCAGTGAATACTCTCCTAAAAATTGTCCTTTTAAATACAATAAAAATTTAGGGCGTGACTTTGTTTGTTGTTGAATCGATTTTTGATAATTTTTAAGTTTATCGACAATTTGATGTTCTTTTGGGTGTTGTTGTAGTTCTTCACTGGCTTTTTTGACTAACTCAAGATCGATTACTTTTTTGTTTTCAACAAATGTGCGAATTAGAGAAAAACTGCAGAGTTCATTAATGTATTTTGGATGTCCTGAACTGGTATGGTAAATATAATCGATTGCAGCAGAGTTAAATAAAGTAGGATCATCACAGCCTGCGACATTCAATCGGTGTAAAATATATTCATAGGTTTCGGATTCATTTAAGGTATTAATGTGAATTCGGTAACGGACTCTGCGCGTCAGTTGCGTTACTTCAAGCTCGTCGAGGTGCTTGTATAATTCAGGGTTGCCAGATAATAAAATATTAACTGCACGTTGATTGTTAATTTTTATCTCAGATAAATTTCGAATTTGTTCGAGTATTTCAAAATCATAATCTTGCACTTGATAAAGAATTATAATTATTTTGCTCGATAATGCTTGTTGCTCAACTATCCGCTCATTAATAACTTTAAGCAGTTGCTCTTTATCTGGATTTAAAAATTGTTTACCAACTCCTGAAGCTATAACGGTCAAAAGTTCTAACTCTGATTTAGGTGGAGTCATAATTTCAACAACGCACAAACTATCGCTTTGATTCGACAGCGCGTCCTGAATCAACATTTTTTTGCCTGTACCAAAATCACCAGTAATTATTGAAACACCATCAGGTATCTGCATGGCATATTCTAAATGTGACTTTGCTTGACGGTGCGTTCGACTAATATATTGATATTCAGGATTATTCGAATTTAAAAATGGATGATCTGAAAAACCAAAGTACTTTAAGAATGAGTCAGTTGTGACACTGTCATTATTGTGGTTTGTAATACTTTGATGTTTGGAGGCGCTCATAGTGTGTGTCTTTAATCAATTTCCACTGATTATGCAGACAAGCGTCCCTTCTTGACTCTTTAAAATGTATGTTAGAGACTTAAGTAAATATGATCAATCATTAAAATAGGAAAAATGATTGAAAAGTAGTCTTGGTTAAAAAATATACTAAAAATAGAACATAAAAAATGTGCATGGTTCACAGTTTATTAGATTTGCTAATTGTAGCTATATTAGAATAATCAATAATATCAACAGGATACGAATAACTGTCTTTAATTAAACATAATTAAATTATTTCGTGATATTTCGATATAAGCGCTAAACTGATTTTTAGTAAACTCTAAGATATTGAAATTGCTATATTTTATGAACTTAAGTTGCTAAATGTAGGTTTTATGAAATTTAAACTATAGTGCTTAAATGCTCGATTTATTAATGAGTTTAATGTTCGTGATTGCTGGAATAAGCAATCTAAAAATGATAAATTCACTTTAATTCAACAACACCTATTTAATAGTAAATGAAGCTATACATCAAAACCTTTGGTTGTCAGATGAATGTCTATGACTCTGATAAAATGGCCGAAGTGTTATCTGCCTCACATCAAATCGAAGCCATAGATAATCCAGAGCAAGCAGATATTCTGTTACTCAATACCTGCTCGATCCGAGAAAAAGCGCAAGAAAAAGTGTTTTCCTTACTGGGCAAGTGGCGTGAAATAAAAAGAGATAAACCTAATCTTATTATTGGGGTTGGTGGTTGCGTGGCGAGCCAAGAAGGGGAAGCGATTACACGTCGTGCGCCCTATGTAGACTTAATTTTTGGCCCGCAAACAATTCACCGCTTACCTGAAATGATCACAAAAGTTCAGGCATCTCAATCAAAAAAAGTCTCCGTCATTGACATCAGTTTTCCTGAAATTGAAAAGTTTGATCATTTACCCGCGCCTAGAGCGAAGGGTGTATCTGAATTTGTATCAATAATGGAAGGTTGTAGCAAATACTGCAGTTTTTGTGTTGTACCCTATACCCGTGGTGAAGAGTTTAGTCGACCATTTAACGATATACTAAACGAAATTAAAGCCTTAGCACGTCAAGGTGTTCGTGAAATAAATTTACTGGGCCAAAATGTTAATGCTTATTATGATGATTTAGGAGATGTTGAAGCCGACTTGGCTTTACTAATTCACTATGTAGCCGCAGTTGAGGGCATTGATCGAATTCGTTATACCACATCACATCCTGTCGAAATGACGGACAGCTTAATCCAATGTTATGCTGAAGTTCCTGAATTAGTCGGCCACCTGCATCTACCGGTTCAAAGTGGTTCTAATACTATTTTATCGATGATGAAGCGTGGTCATACTGTTGCTGACTATAGCGCTACTATTGCTGCACTGCGGACTGTACGCGAAAATATCAGTATTTCATCTGATTTTATTATTGGTTTTCCAGGAGAGACTGAAGACGATTTTGAGTCTACAATGAAATTAATAGAAGAGATAAACTTTGATCATTCATTTAGTTTTATATACAGCCCAAGACCCGGTACACCTGCTGCGACTTTAATTGATGATGTCAGTATTGATACAAAGAAAAAACGTTTATCATTGTTGCAACAGCGTATATTGCAACAAGCGCAAAAAATTAGTCGAGATATGTTAGGTTCGACGCAGAGAATATTACTAGAAAGGGTTTCGAAGAAAGATCCAGCTCAATTAGCTGGTCGTACTGAAAATAATCGAGTAGTGAATGTCACTGCGGATCCTCAGTACATTGGAGATTTTGTTGATGTGGTTATCACCGAGGTTTTTCAGAACTCACTTCAAGGTGTGCTTACTACATCTAACTCGCCTACCATTGAGCCAACAGCGGTAGTTGGCTAATACCATAATAGTGTACAGACATTGACTAGTTCAACAAAATCTCAAGACTTAGTACTTGAACCCACGGATAATCAACGATTAATTAATCTTTGTGGCCAATTAGATGAACACTTGCGTCTAATCGAACGACGCCTTGGTGTCGAGATTAATAATCGAGGTAATGTATTTTGTATCATAGGTGAACAAGATTCGGTTAATGCGGCACGAGCTGTGTTAAAGAAACTATATGCAGAAACATCGCATCAATCTCTATTACCGAAAATTGTACACGAGTATTTACAAGAGTCTGAGGTTAATGATTTAGTTTCAAATAATGATACTAATAAACTTATTTCCCCTGTCATTCAAACACCCCGTAGGTCGGTAACGGGACGTGGACCAAATCAAAAAAATTATTTACAAGATATTATTCGTAATGATCTCAACTTTGGGATTGGTCCAGCTGGTACAGGTAAAACATATCTGGCTGTTGCATGTGCAATACAAGCTTATGATCAAGAAGAAGTTCGTCGAATAGTACTAACAAGGCCTGCGGTAGAAGCAGGAGAACGTTTGGGTTTTTTACCGGGTGATTTATCTCAAAAAATTGATCCGTATTTACGACCTCTTTATGATGCATTGTACGAAATGTTAGGTTTTGAACATGTGGCAAAATTAATTGAACGAAATGTTATTGAAGTTGCACCATTGGCATACATGCGTGGTCGAACATTGAATGATTCATTTATTATTTTAGACGAAGCTCAAAACACCACGATTGAACAAATGAAAATGTTTTTAACGCGTATAGGTTTTAATTCTACGGCGGTGATTACCGGTGACATAACTCAAATTGATTTACCGCGGGGACAAAAATCGGGATTACGGCATGTTATAGATGTTTTAAAAGGAATTGAGGATATCAGCTTTACTTTTTTTCAAGCAAAAGATGTTGTTCGTCATCCGATAGTACAAAAAATTGTTACAGCTTACGATAAGTATGAAAAAGAATTTGAACAGTCATGATTAACGTTACTGTACAGTATATAGTTGAAAATAAAACACACACTCCAAGTCATGAACTATTTTCTAAATGGGCAAATGCTGCAAATATTAATTTAACTGAGCAAGTTGAATTAACTATTAGAATTGTTACTGAGCGTGAAAGTGCTGAGCTCAACGAAATCTATCGACAGAAAAATTCCGCTACGAATGTTCTTGCTTTTCCTTTTGAGGTTGATAATAATGTCGAACTTAAAATTTTGGGTGATTTAGTTATTTGCGAAAACATAGTTGTTAGTGAGGCAAAGCAACAACTGAAAACCGGAATTGAACATTGGGCGCATATGGTAGTGCATGGTGTATTACATTTACAAGGATATGATCACATAAAAGAAGGACCAGCAGTAGTAATGGAAAAATTAGAAATTCAGATTCTGAACTCCTTAGGATATCAAAATCCTTATATGGTAAATGAATTATGAATGAAAGCATGAAACAGTTGCCTGACAATAATACTAAAACTTGGTTAGAGCGTTTAGCACAAGCTCTGTTGGGCGAACCACAAGATCGTGAACAACTTATTACATTACTAAGAGATTCAGAACAGCGTAATTTGTTCGATTCTGATGCTCTTGGTATGATTGAAGGCGTGTTGCAAGTATCCGAGATGCAAGCTCGCGACATAATGATTCCTCGTTCGCAAATGGTCGTATTAGAACGTGACTCTGATATTGAAAGTATATTACCAATCGTTGTTGAATCTAATCATTCTCGCTTTCCTGTTATAGGTGAGAGTTTGGATGAAGTTATTGGTATTTTGTTGGCAAAAGATTTATTACCGTATTTTGTTAGTGATAATAAGAGCAAATTTTATTTACGTGATATTATCCGTCAAGCTATTGTTATACCTGAAAGTAAGCGTTTGAATATTTTATTAAATGAATTTCGTTCTAGCCGAAATCACATGGCCATTGTTGTTGATGAATATGGCGGTGTATCGGGTTTGGTTACAATTGAAGATGTGCTAGAGCAAATTGTTGGTGACATAGAAGATGAGCATGATATTGATGAAGACGCTTTTATCAAAGATCACGGTGATCAAAATTATACGATTAAAGCTTTAACACCAATTGAAGATTTTAATGAACATTTTAAGTGTCATTTTTCAACAGATAAATATGATACTCTAGGAGGTTTACTCCTCAGTCGGATAGGACACCTGCCTAAACGTGGTGAAGTAACTGAAATTGACGGATATAATTTTAAAATTTTACGTGCAGACAATAGACGAATTCATTTATTGTATATGACTATTGCATCTGAACCGCAGGTTGGTGTGAGTGCTTCATAATAGCAGTGGATTTTCAAATAAAATAATATTATTGTTATTATTGATTTCCGGAGCAATGTTGCCGTTAGCTTTTGCACCGGTTAACTTAATTCCATTAGCCTACCTTTCTCCCGCAGCACTATTTCTATCGCTATTGAATGTTTCTGTTCGAGTTGCATTTTGGCGTGCTTATGCTTTTGGACTTGGATTATTTGGTGTTGGTGTTTCCTGGGTTTTTGTTGCAATTAATGAGTTTGGCAATACTCCATTATTGTTAGCGGCTTTGTTAACGTTTGTATTTGTGGCATTTGTGGCATTGGTCATTGGTTTCCAAGGACTATTTTCCGCTTGGGTTTTAAAGCTAATCTATCAGAGTAAATATTATTTACAGTTTGCAATGTTGCTAATATTACCTTTAATTTGGGTTATGTTTGAATGGATTAGAGGTACAATATTTACTGGCTTTCCTTGGCTTAGTTTGGGTTATGCCCAAATTGATACCAGTTTAACTGGTTATGCTCCCATTATTGGCAGCTATGGTGTTAGTTGGCTGGTCGCATTATGTTCAGGTCTAATTATATTGATTTGGAATTACGGTAGTTCTAAAAAATGGAATTATTTAGCGGCATCATCGGTTGCCTTTGTTAGTATATTTATTTCAGGTTTCTTTTTAAAAAATATTGAATGGACCACTGAAATTGATTCGCCATTACAAGTTAGCTTAATACAGGGTAATGCGCCACAAATTACTAAATGGGATTTAGATAAAATTAATGATCGGTTGAATATCTACAAAAGTTTAACTGAGCAGCATTGGGACAGTGATATTATTATTTGGCCTGAGAATAGTTTGACTCTTTTTTATCACGATTTAAAAAGTAGCTATTTAGATCCTTTGGAACAATTAGCTTTAAGCCACAATACCGATTTAGTTATTGGCTTACCGGTACAAAATAGAAAAACACAACAATATTATAGTTCCATAATGAGTTTTGGACGGACTCCTGGGGTCTATAAAAAGACACATTTAGTACCCTTTGGCGAGTTTATTCCATTCGAAGAGGTCTTAAGGGGCATGATTGCTTTTCTCGACTTACCAATGTCGGGTTTTAGTCGAGGTAGTGTTAACCAAGATTTGTTAAAAGCGGGTGGCCAACCCTTAGCAGTGACAATTTGTTATGAAGATGTTTTTGGTGAAGAGATGATACGTCAACTGCCTGAAGCAACATTGCTAGTTAATGGCAGTAATAATGCCTGGTACGGAACTTCATTTGCACCACACCAACATTTACAAATATCACGGATGCGTGCAGTCGAAACGGGACGAGAGCTAATGCGCGTAACTACAAACGGTATCAGTGCATTTGTTAATAAAGACGGTGAATTATTACAAACCAGTCCGCAGTTTGAGCCTTATGTCTTAACGGGTAAAGTACAACCTCGTACGGGAGCAACGCCCTATGTTAATTTAGGTAACACACCTATGTTACTGTTATTTGTTGTATTTTTATTGTTAGTATTTTTGCAACGAAAGTATAAGTTAATAAGTTAATACTCGAAGTGTTTCTGAAATACTTCACCATCACACTTGGAACAATTTTTAATAATTTGAGTTTCTGTAATTGTAATTTTTGTTCCACAAGATTTACACTCCAAAGTTCCAATGCTGGTGACTTCACCGGAATGCCATTCGTGCAATAAATTTTCCATTTGTTGTAATTCAACGCGACTTTGGTCGACAACTTTTGAAAATAACTGTAATAACTTATCTTCAGATAATCCAATGTCTTTTATAATCCAGTCTTTTATTTTGGTTGTGGTCTTACTTATATTATCTTTTGCGGCAATAATATCTTTGTAAAGATATTTTGTTATTAAATCAATTTCTTCTTTTGTAATATCTTCTAAATTATGCAGCTTATTTTTAGCATAGGCGATTTTCATCGTGAGGTCTTCACGAGACAAGTCTTCAACTGAATTTTTAATGTCAGATAGGTTTTCTAGAATATGATTGTAGGTTTCAACAATGTTTGTTTTGTTAGCGGTTTTCATAATAACGTCCCGACTCTATTTAGCTAGCCTTTACCTAAAGTATAGACAATAGTGCTCTAGTGTATATTAATTTTAGGATATAAAAAAAGCCGAATATAATCCGGCTTTTTAATTTGATACTAGTGCAGTAGTCTAGCTACAACCCTTAGGACGGGGTAGGCCAGCAACTTTATTCGCACACTTAATTAATCCAGTAGGGAACAGTGTGTATATGTATTTTTGACTGCTGCGATCTTTACCAAATTTTTCTTTCAGTAATTTAGAAAATACACGTGGTTCAGCAACACTACCATTTGATACGAAATATTCTCGAGCTAAATCAATAATATCCCAATGTTCATCAGTCATATCATTGATGTTTTCACTTTTTGAAATTTCTAAAGCGAGTTCTTTACTCCACTCATCTAAGTTTAATAACCAACCAGCTTCGCTTAGTTCGATTACTTGACCATTTACTTCTGCTTGCATGTTAATTACTCCTGAAATACCTTTTGAAGAAATACTTGACTAATTTTGTCAGGATAATAGCAGAAAATTCTATATTAGTAAATAATGAATTATTGGTTTTGGCTATTATATTGTGGAAATGATGATTTTGCGATTAACTCTTAATCTGCTTTAAATAAGCATTTAACCATCCTGTAGCGCTGCTTGGTAGGCTTCTCTGGATCGTAAGTTTTCAGTGTACTTGTGTAATGTCGGATATTTTACAATAATTTTGGGCGTCCAAAACAGTACAGAGCTAATCATGATATCGGCACAACTAAAGGAGTTTCCGATCAAGTATTGCGTGTTTTTCATTTGTTTTTTAAATAATTTTTCTAATGTAATTAATACATAACGAAAACTTTTTAAATTCCACTCGGCAACTTCTGGAATTCGTAGTGCTTCTGGGTAAATGGCACTGTGCAGTAAAAACTGAAAAACGGGTGGCTCAAGTGTACCTGGCGCAAAATACATCCATTGCTCATATTCTGCTCGTAGCGGGGTATTTAATGGTGGGGCTAATTCATTGTCCGAAAATTTATCAGCCAGAACGCTACAAATCGCACCTGACTCGAATAATACCTGGCCATCAATATCGATCGCTGGGACTTGTCCGTATGGATGTATGGCTTGATAATCTTTATTTTGGCCGGCACCAGCGAAAATATCAATGTTCTTCAATTTATAGGGTATTTGCAGTTCCTCTAATAACCATCGAACGCGTGTTGCTCTGGTCTTGGCACAATAATACAGTGTTATATCCATTATTTACCCTTATAGCCTTAGTTACTTAATAAATGAAAGTCACTTAATTTTAATTCAGTTACTTTTAATATGCAAGTGACTAACTGTTTGTGCTAAAATTTTACGTATTCGTGCTTTAACGACAATATTAGTTAATATTCACTTCGGTTCACTTATAGTTGGTTGAATAGCCAGTGGAAATTCCAAATAGTAACAACAGCTCAAATTTCAAGCGTTCTGCGTGTGCCATAGCAAATATGTTAGACATACTCGGTGATAAATGGACTTTATTGGTTATTCGTGATTTGTATTTCGGGAAAACCACGTATTCTGAATTACAAGACTCACCTGAAAAGATACCGAGTAATATCCTGGCGCAGCGTTTAAAGCAGCTCTTGAGCCATAATATCATTCAAAAGCAACAATATCAGACACGGCCGGTACGCTATGATTATAGTTTGACTGAAAAGGGACTTGCTCTGTCAGATGTAATGCAGGCCATGCTAGCGTGGGGGAATAAATACATACCGGGAACGTACAATAAAGAACAGGTTAAAGCTCATCGTGACGGTATTCAACAGGCTAAGCTTGATATAAAGAACAGATAGTTTAGTTGTAACTAGCCCCTAGGATTTGCATAAGATAAGTCTGTGATGGACGTATGAACTGAAAAGCACATGCTTATATGTTCTGAGAGCCTGCTAGATATGGTAATATTCAGCCTCCATAAATAATAAATTACTTAAATTTACAAAGAAATCAATATGCCTTTTGATAACAAAATAGATGAACACTATCACCCTGAAAAAATTGAGCTCGAGGCTCAAAATTTTTGGGAGCAAAATAAATCCTTTGCAGTTGATGAAAAATCCGATAAAGAAAAGTTTTATTGCTTATCAATGTTTCCCTACCCAAGTGGACGATTGCACATGGGGCATGTACGTAACTATACCATAGGCGATGTGATAAGCCGTTATCAACGGATGCTCGGTAAAAATGTAATGCAACCCATGGGTTGGGATGCGTTCGGTTTGCCCGCAGAAAATGCTGCACTCAAAAATAATGTTGCACCAGGAAAATGGACTAGAGAAAATATCGACTACATGCGTAAGCAATTAAAAGAGTTGGGTTTTGCGTATGACTGGGATAGAGAAATAGCCACCTGTAATCCAGATTATTATAAATGGGAACAATGGTTATTTACCCAGCTTTATAAAAAAGGCATGGTTTATAAAAAAACGGCGGCAGTCAATTGGTGCCCTAACGATAAAACGGTACTAGCAAATGAGCAAGTAATTGATGATTGTTGTTGGCGTTGTGGTGAGACTGTAGAGAAAAAAGAAATTCCACAGTGGTTTATGAAAATTACCGACTATGCTGAAGAATTACTAGAAGATTTAGAGTCTCTTGGTGGTTGGCCTGAGAAGGTTCGAACTATGCAACATAACTGGATTGGAAAATCGCAGGGTGTCGAAATAACTTTTAATGTAGCTAATTCCGATCAAGCCGTGACAGTTTTTACAACCAGACCCGATACTTTGTTTGGTGTAACTTATCTTGCTGTGGCCGCTGAACATCCACTTGCATTGCAAGCGTCAAAAAATTATCCAAATGTATTGGCTTTTATCAAAGAATGCAGTGCCATGGGAACTGCAGAAAAAACAATAGAAACTGTTGAAAAGAAAGGGATTGATATTGGCCTTAAAGCTGTTCATCCTATTACAGGAGAGCACGTTCCAATTTTTATCGCTAATTTTGTTTTGATGGGCTATGGCGAAGGTGCAGTAATGTCTGTTCCGGCACACGATCAACGTGATTGGGAGTTTGCTAAAAAATACGGTTTGTTGATCAAGCAAGTTATTAAATCAGATGACGATTCGGATTTATCAAAAGCTGCAATTACCGGAAGAGGTATTTTGTTTAATTCTGGAGACTTTAATAATTTAAATTTTGACTCTGCATTTACTAAAATTGCATCGTACTTAGAATCAATTAATAAAGGTAAGCTTACAACTAATTATCGTTTACGCGACTGGGGTATCTCTCGACAACGTTATTGGGGTAGCCCTATTCCAATTATCAATTGTGACAAATGTGGTGAGGTCACTGTTCCAAAACAAGATTTACCCGTGATATTACCTGAAGATGTCACGTTAGATGGGGTTAATTCACCAATAAAATCCATGCCAGAATTTTATAATGTAAACTGCCCAAGTTGTGGTGGAAAAGCCATTCGTGAAACAGATACCTTTGATACGTTCATGGAGTCCTCCTGGTATTTTGCACGTTATTGTAACCCTGATAATTCAGAAGCTATGCTGGATGAACGAGCATCTCATTGGTTACCAGTTGATCATTATGTTGGTGGAATAGAACACGCTATTTTACATTTATTGTATGCGCGCTTTTTTCTTAAGTTAATGAGAGATGAAGGTCTTATCGATATTGATGAGCCATTTAAAAAGTTGTTAACCCAAGGTATGGTGCTCAAAGACGGCACTAAAATGTCGAAGTCTAAGGGTAATACCGTTGACCCTCAAATTTTAATAGAAAACTATGGTGCTGATACAGCACGATTATTCATGATGTTTGCTGCACCACCCGAGCAATCACTTGAATGGTCCGATTCTGGTGTCGAAGGTGCATTTCGTTTTTTACGTCGATTATGGAAATTAGTGCATGCACACCAACATTCTGAGTTTGCAGATTCTGCCATCGATTCTAATGCGGTGATAAAGTTAAATGATAAACAGAAAACGCTGAGACGCGTACTACATGAGACCATTGAAAAATGTACTGATGATATTGGTCGACGTTTTACTTTTAATACTGCGATAGCTGCAATAATGGAGTTGGTTAATGTCTTGTATAAGGTCGAATCTAGCGTTGTAGAAGATTATAATATTATGCAAGAATCTTTAGATAATATTGTCTTAATGTTATCGCCAATAGTGCCGCATATATGCCATACCTTATGGCATGCATTAGGGCACTCGGAAACTGTAATTAATGTCGAGTGGCCTACAGTTGATAAAGATGCATTAGTGCGCAATACCTTGGAACTTGTAATTCAAGTTAACGGTAAGTTACGTGGTCGAATAGAAGTTGCCGCCGATGCTAACCGCGATGAAATTGAAAAACAGGCGCTAGAAGATGAGAATGTTAAAAAATTTACTACAGGAAAAGGAATTTCAAAAGTAATTGTAGTGCCTGGTCGTTTAGTTAATATTGTTATTAAATAGTTCAAAAATGATGAATAATACAAAAATTATATTACTGCTGTTAATTACTTCTATGACGCTAGTGTCTTGTGGTTTTCATTTTCGTGGTGCGATAACAGTCCCTGCCGTAATGCAAGAAGTTTATGTTTCAGGTGACATTAGTACTAATAATCTTGGAAAAGTTTTATTTAGACGTTTAACACAACTTGGTATATCTCGAATAAAATTAAAAGAAAATGCACTTTCAATACTATCGATTACCAAAAATAATTTTATTAGGCGGGTATTAACGGTTGATGCTGCAACAAAAGCTTCAGCTTATAAGCTTGATGTGATTGTTGGCTTCAAAGTAACCGATGTTAAAGGTAAAGTGTTATTACCAAACCAGCAGATTAGACAAACGCGTGAATATAATATCGATCCTAATAATGCGCTTGCGTCAGGCGATCAAGAAAATAGATTAAAATTAGAAATGACTAATTTTATAGTTAATCAAATGTTAACTAGAATTAGTATTGTGTTAAAAGATATTAAATAATCATATGAAATTAGCATTTAATAGCCTTGAGCGTCATTTAGCTTCACAATTTCAAAATATTTATATTGTGAGTGGTGATGAGCCATTTCAAGTACAGCAAGCTGTAACTTTAATTCGAGATACAGCAAAAAAACAAGGCTATGATAACAGAGAGTTATTATTTGTTGAGAAAGGTTTTGATTGGCTCGATTTTTCGATGTCGATTGATAGTATGTCGTTATTTTCTGAAAAGAAAATTATTGAATTGAGAATTCCAAATGGTAAACCTGGAAAAGAAGGTAGTAAAATCCTATTGGAGTATTGCGATAATATATCTAGTGATACTCTACTATTAATTGTTACCAATAAACTGGACAAAGCAACGACTCAAACCAAATGGTATAAAGCTATATCCAGTGTTGGTATTGCGCTAACTATTTGGCCCATTGAAGGAGCCGATCTTCGACAATGGATTATATCAAGGTTAAAAATACGTGATTTAACAATTAGTGATGATGCTTTATTATTACTAGCTGATAGAGTAGAAGGTAATCTATTGGCTGCCGATCAAGAAATTGAAAAATTATCGTTACTGTGTGATTCAGGTGCGCTAACTTTTGAGCTGGTCGAGCAATCAGTTGCTGATAGCGCTCGTTATGATTTATTTAAATTGGTGGATGATACGTTAATTGCAAACTACCAACATATAACACGAACGTTATATTCCCTAAAATCTGAAGGTATTACCCCAATTTTGGTCAATTGGTCGCTGTCGAGAGAAATTCGTAGTTTGTTAAAGATGAAAAGTAGCATAGAAAAAGGTGCGATGCTAGAAACTGTATTTCGACAACAACGAGTGTGGGATAAAAGAAAAGTAATGGTGCGTAACGCCTTGAGTCGTCATTCGGTTGCGTCATTACAGGCATTATTACGCAAAGCGAATAAAGCAGATCGGATAATAAAAGGCAATGAAATAGGCAACCTATGGGATGAATTGTTACAATTAAGCTTAGGAATTGCAGGACTTCGATATTTACCGAATGTATCGATTGCGTAGATTGAACAATTTAAATGAAATACACTCTAACTAACAGAGAGACAAAAGTGTTTTGTAATGACTGTAGTATAGTGTAAAGCTATGATATTGTTAAGTATTTATTTTAATTAAAAAATTGGTTATGGTTGAATGGACATAAGAATGGATATAAGCAAATACTTGGTTGAGCTTGGAAGTCGAGCAAAAAAAGCATCACGAGAAATAGCTCGAGCAGATAGTGCAACTAAAGACTTGGCTTTACATGCAATTGCGGATGATATTATTGCAAATGAAAATTTGTTAATAACACAAAATCAAATAGATTTAAAAGCCGGTAGAGAATCGGGTTTAGATGCCGCATTGCTGGACAGATTAGAACTAAATTCTGAACGAGTTCACGCTATGGCAGATGGTATTCGTCAAATTGCGGCGTTACCAAATCCCGTCGGTGAAATTTCAGATTTAAAATATCGACCATCGGGAATCCAGGTTGGAAAAATGCGCGTACCGTTGGGCGTGATAGGAATTATTTATGAATCGCGTCCGAATGTGACAGCCGATGCTGCAGCGTTATGCTTAAAATCCGGTAATGCCACGATATTACGAGGTGGATCCGAAGCACAGTACTCCAATCAAGCAATCGCGGAGTGTATTCGTACGGGTCTAAAAAAATCAGGATTGTCTCAAGATGTGGTGCAAGTCATAGAAACTACCGATCGAGAAGCGGTTGGTAAATTAGTAACATTGAATGATTTTGTTGATGTCATCGTACCTCGTGGCGGTAAGGGCTTAATTGAACGCATCAGTCGTGAAGCTACTGTGCCAGTAATTAAACACCTACATGGTGTGTGCCATGTTTATATTCATTCAAAAGCGGATAAGCAAAAAGCAATCGATATTGCAATTAATTCTAAAACGCAACGTTATGGCACCTGTAATACTATGGAAACGTTGTTAGTTGATAAATCTATTGCGGCCACAGTGTTACCTGAATTAGCTTCATTATTTAAAGAAAAGCAAGTTGAATTGCGAGGTTGTGAAGAGACAGTAAAAATTGTAAAAGCCATATCTTTAGCGACTGACGAAGACTGGGACACGGAATATCTGGCACCCATTTTATCGATTCGAATTGTTGACAATATAGACGCAGCAATTGAACACATTGAAAATCATAGTTCGGGTCATACTGAATCCATTGTGACAGAGGATGTTACCTTGGCTCGTCGTTTTTTAAATGAGGTAGACTCGAGTTCGGTGATGTTAAATGCTTCAACTCGATTTGCGGATGGTTTTGAATATGGATTAGGTGCTGAAATCGGAATTAGTACTGATAAGATTCATGTTCGGGGACCCGTTGGGCTAGAAGGATTAACATCTCAAAAATACATTGTGATTGGCGATGGACACATTCGCCGTTAATATTGACTCTCATAACCGATTTTTGAGCGTATGATGATTGGCGTTTACGGTGGTACGTTTGATCCAATACATTATGGTCACTTACGCCCAGTGCTTGATGTTGTTGAAGCACTTAACCTCGATAAATGTCATTTTATTCCTTGTAGTGTACCACATCATCGAGCAATGCCTTTGGCAAGTTCAGCGCAACGTCTTGAAATGGTTGCAGTCGCAATAAAATCGGAACCTCGATTTTATTTAGATTCTAGAGAAATTGATCGTGATGGAATCAGTTATACCGTTGATACATTAGAGTCAATTCGAACTGAAATTAATAAAAGTGAGACGCTGTGTTTAATCGTAGGCATTGATGCTTTTATAAAGTTAAATGATTGGCATCGTTGGCAAGAGATATTAAACCTTTGCCATATAGTTGTAATGCACAGGCCCGGTTGGGACTTAGAATCATTGTTAGAGTCGAATCAGTTTTCAGAAGAACTTGAAAAGATTATATCTGATTGTAAGGTTATGAATGAAATTGAATTACAAGAAAAGACTTTTGGAAAAATTTTTTTTCAAAGAGTGACACAACTGGATATATCCTCGACAAATATTAGAACGTCATTAGCCGGTAATCTGTCCATTCAATATTTAGTACCGGATGAAATTATTACTGTTATTAAGAACCATAAAATTTATGTGAAGTGAAAGATGGAAATTGAAAAAATTAAAGATATTGTTATAACAGCGTTAGAAGATATAAAAGGCTTTCAAATTAAGATTATTAATGTTCGTGGAAAATCAAATTTCACAGACATTATGGTCATTGTGAGTGGCAATACAGCCAGGCAAGTAAAGGCGCTTGGCAGTAATTTATTAATTGTTGCCGGAGAGAATGATATCAAAGTGTTGGGTTCAGAAGGTGAGCAACAAGGTGAATGGATGTTAATTGATCTTGGCGATATTGTTGTACACATTATGCAACCTGATATTAGAGACTTTTACAATTTAGAAAAACTGTGGGGTGACGATAGCCCTAACATGGTTGCAAATGATGTTAGTTTATAAATGAATGAAGATATTTTTAATTGCAATTGGTAATCGAATGCCGAGCTGGGTGGTTGAAGCTTACGAAGAATATTCTAAGCGTATGCCAAAAGAGTTCAGTCTGGAGTTAATCGAGGTTGCCGCAATTCGAAGAACAAAAAATGTCGATACTAATAGCATCATTAAAAAAGAAGGTGCAGCCCTACTGGCCGCCATTCCAAAGAATTGTTTTGTAGTGTTACTCGATGGCGATGGTCAACAATGGAGTACTGCTGAATTAGCACAGAACTTAGATAAATGGTCTAATAAAGGACAAAATATAGCATTGTTAGTGGGTGGACCCGATGGTCATGATGATAAGTGTAAGCAGTTCGCTCAACAAAGTTGGTCATTATCACGGTTAACGTTTCCTCATCCATTTGTTCGAGTGGTATTGTCAGAACAACTTTACCGGGCTAGCTGTATATTAAAAAATCACCCTTATCATAAATGATTTATTGCGAATTTTAGTTATTTTAAAGTGTGATAGTGAACTTATAATTAGGACCTATTTTGAAAGATAATGAAAAAAAAATTCAGCTTTATTTAGCTTCAAAGTCACCTCGACGACAAGAACTTTTACAACAGATTGGGGTTCGATTTATGCAAATTGATGTCGATGTATCTGAAGAGCGGTTATTACAAGAAAAGGCGCAAGATTATGTTAGCAGAATAGCTTTAGAAAAAGCTCGAGCAGGTAGTCGTCTTCCTGGTTTAATTAAAGATATACCTATTTTAGGTTCTGACACTATTGTTGTTGTTGATAATAACATATTAGTTAAACCGAAAGATTTTAATGATGCAATTGAAATTCTTACACTGTTATCGGGTCGTTCTCATAAAGTACTAACCGCTATATCTGTGATACACCATGAAGCCTGGAGTTGTGTTAGTGAAACAACCGTGACGTTTAGAGATTTAAGTGAAAATGAAATAGAAGCTTATTGTTTTTCTGATGAGCCTTGGGATAAGGCTGGAGCCTATGCAATTCAAGGTAAAGCAGCAATATTCATTAAAGAGATAAAAGGCAGTTATTCAGGTGTTATGGGATTACCTATATTCGAAACTTCGCAGTGCTTGCAAAAGGCGGGAATAACTTTTTTAGACAGTAGTAATGTAACTAAAATGGAATCTTATGAGTGATGAATTATTAATTAATATTACACCACAGGAAACGAGAGTTGCTTATGTTGAAAATGGTGTTTTACAAGAAGTGCATATTGAACGTGAATCAAAACGTGGATTAGTGGGGAATATTTATACGGGTAAAGTAAATCGCGTTTTGCCAGGAATGCAAGCAGCTTTTATCGATATTGGTTTAAGTCGAACTGCATTTTTACATGCATCTGATATTTTTACGAAAAATGTGGTTTTAGATAACAATAATGATGCCCAAACTGAAACACCGATTAGCGAACTATTGCGTGAAGGTCAAACGGTTAAAGTGCAGGTTTTAAAAGATCCCATTGGCACAAAAGGTGCAAGGTTAACGACACAAATCTCAATACCTTCACGTTATCTCGTTTACATGCCGATGAATGATCATGTAGGGATATCACAGAAAATTGAAAGTGAAGAAGAAAGAGAGCGTTTACGTAATATCATCAATAGCCAAAATGAGACTGATCAATCTGGTGGTTATATTGTTAGAACTGTAGCTCAAGGTATTAGTAGCGAACTTGTTATTGCTGATATGCTATTTTTACAGAAAATGTGGGATACCGTTTTAGAAAAAGAAAAGCAAGAACCGAAAACAAACTTGATTCATGAGGATTTTCCTCTGGTAATGAGAACCATGAGAGATTTGGTTGGGACAGATTTTGAGAAAGTTAGAATTGATTCAAATGAAACGCATTTAAAAGTGTTTAAGTTTGCGAGTAAGTTTATACCTAACCTGGATAAAAAAATTGAATATTATCCAGGTGAGCGGCCAATATTTGATATTTATGGCATTGAGGATGAAATTCAAAAAGCATTAGAACCCAAGGTGTTATTAAAGTCGGGTGGATATTTGATTATCGATCAAACTGAGGCGATGACAACAGTTGATGTTAATACTGGCGCTTTTGTTGGACATCGAAATTTAGAAGAAACTATTTTTAAAACCAACCTTGAAGCAACACAGGCAATTGCTAGACAGATACGATTGCGTAATCTGGGTGGAATTATCATTATAGATTTTATAGATATGATTGATCCTGAGCACAAAAAACAAGTATTGCGTTTATTGGAAAAATATCTTGACCGGGATCACGCTAAAACGAATATAAGCGAGGTTTCTGCTTTAGGATTAGTTCAGATGACGAGAAAACGAACTAGGGAAAGTCTTGAACATATATTATGTGAGGATTGCCCTACTTGTAATGGCCGTGGTTCAATAAAAACAGCCGAAACTGTTTGTTATGAGTTGTTTAGAGAAATTTTACGGGAATCAAGACAATTTAATACCAGTAATTTACTTGTTTTAGCTTCTCCAGAAGTAGTTGATATTTTATTAGATGAAGAATCAAACAGTGTTGCGGAACTTGAAGAATTTATTGATAAGAGTATTAAGTTTCAAGTTGAAACACAGTACAGTCAAGAGCAGTTTGATGTTGTACTAATGTAATTATTTGAAATTTTAAATATTACTGTTCAATATGAAAACACGAACTAAGTTAAGTTTATTATACCGTTGTCGACGGTTATTATGGTATTTTATCGTAACAATATTGGTGCTAACTGCAATTTCAATGACATTAGCACGCTCCTTGATTTCGAATGTTGGTGGACTTCGTAATAATCTTGAGACTATAGCAAGTCAATATTTACAGCAACCGCTTAAAATTGAAAGCTTCGATGCAAAAATTATTGGTTTCACTCCAACGTTTATATTTAAAAATGTCAGTGTACTAGAAAGATCAACTGATAAAGTCATGGTCCGTTTTAAAGAAGCTCGGGTAGGTTTAGCTCTTTTTAATTCAATAAAAAATCTAGAACTCACTCCCAAAAGTTTTGTTATTCGAGGAATTAATTTAGTCGTTACGCAAAATGAAAATAATACTTTTAAGGTTCAAGGTATTGATGTAGCTGAATTTGATCCAACTAAAAATGTTGACACCACTGATTCTAATGAGTTATCGAATTGGTTGTTTCAACAAGATAAATTAAAACTCGAAAACAGTACAATTCATTGGCTCAACTCAAATACTAATAAAGTTTTAAAGTTTTCTAATATCAATTTACAATTCAATAATAGTGATGATCGCCATACGCTTTCTGGTGATTGGCAATTACAAAGTAAACTTGCTAAACGATTTAAAATTGAACTGGATATGGTTGGTGATATATTAAACCCAGCTAGTTGGGAAGGCGCGGCTTATGTCAAAGGTGATGAGGTTAATATATCTGAATTTGGTATACCATCGAATATTATACCGTTGAAACCCGCTAGCGGTATTTATAATTTTGAAGTTTGGGCTGATTTTAAGTTAGGACAACTAAAAGAAGTTACTGGAGCAACTAATGTCCGAAATTTAAAATTTAATACTTCAGAACTTAATCGAGAGATCCAGATTGATAAAATAGGCGCCGTTTGGCGTTGGGATAATCTTGCTGATGGTTGGGCATTAAATATTGATAGGTTTCATTATGAAGTTAATAATAAGGTTTGGCCATTATCTAGAGTTTTGGTTGAAAGCCATCATAGCTATCAACCAGACTCAGTCGTTGATATTTACATCGATAAACTGGATTTTGATGATGCAAGTGAATTTGTTCAAAAAATTAAATTAATACCTGAAGAACATATCATACAACTTAAAAATATAGCGCCGCGTGGTAAAATATTTGATACACATGTCCGATTTAATGTTGCTGATATATTTTCAGATGACTTTATATTTCAAACTAATTTTTTAAATATAACGACAAACGCTGACGCTTATATTCCTGGAGTAAAAAACTTTACTGGTGCAATTTATACAACAAATACCAAAGGTAGCATGGTTATTGATAGCCAAAATTCGGCCGTAAATTTTAAAACTTTTTTTAGAGATAAAATTAGTGTTGATAAGTTAAAAGGTCGATTGAATTGGAATAAAATATCGGATGAGTGGCATTTATCCGGTTCTGATATTGATGTCAGTAATAGTGATATTACAATTAATTCGAATGTACAACTCATTTTTCCAATTAAGAATAAGTCTCCTCTTATTGATTTACAAATATCTTTTGAGAAGGGAAATATAGCAAATGCAGGAAATTATTTTCCTGTGGCAATTATGGATGAAAATTTAATTGATTGGCTTGATTCTAGTCTGAAATCAGGTTTTGTGAAAAAAGGAGGCGTTGTTTTACAAGGACGTTTGAATGAATTTCCCTATTTGAAATACAATGGTAAATTTGAAGTAAGTTTAGAAAGTAACGATTTTGTACTGCAGTTTTTAGAAAAGTGGCCAAAAATTTATAACGCTGATGCTGATATAAGTTTTACTGGAGCAGGATTTGATATTAACATTTTTAAAGCAAAGATGTTAAATAGTGATGTTAAAAACACCTTAATATACATTAAAGATTTTAATGTGCCAGAGTTGATAATAAAAGGAGAAATTGACACTTCAACAAATGATCTTTTTAAATATTTAGTGAATAGTCCAATTGCAGACAATAGTAGAGAAATTATTGATGAATTTAAATTTACTGGCGACAGTAAAGTTAATATTTTTATAAGTGTGCCATTATCAGATGAAATGGAAAAAACGCAATCAACATATTACAATGGCTCAGTAGTAACCTTAAATAGTGGTGTTTCTCTCTATAATAATATATTGAACATTAATAACATTAGTGGTGAAATAAATTTCGATGAAAAAGGTTTTAGTGCTGACAATATAAGTTCATTTATATTTAATGAGTCCGCATCAATTCGTATTTACTCACAATCTAAAAACAATGCATTTAGTCAACATGTTTTAGTACAGGGTAAGTTTCACTCGGATTTAATTCAGAAAAAAATTAATATACCTTGGATGGAAAAAAGTACGGGTGTTTCAAGTTGGCAAGGAATATTTAATTTTGGCTATACGGTAGATGAGGAAGAAGTTCCTGCATCAATTGTTATAACTACTGATTTAAAAGGTATTAATCTCGATCTACCTGCACCGTTTAAAAAGACTAAAAAAGAGAAGCTAGCGATTAGTATTGAAAGTAAATTTCTTTCAGAAAATAAAAATAATATCAATTTTTCGGTAGGTGAACAATTTTCGATTTCAAGTATTATCAATACTGAAGATGGACAATATTCTTTAGGAAGTGCGAGTGTGAATTTTGATACGAATAAAAAGATTGAATTACACGATAAAGTGATTTCAATTCAAGGTAATATCCATGACATTGATTACGGCTCCTGGAGCAAATTTATAAATGAACTTGATTTTAGTAGAGAAAATAACAGTAATAGCTTTATTTCTGCTGATACTAAAATCATTTTTGATGTGGATTCTTATTATATTAAACCAGTTAAAAAAGGTTTAACTGCTGGTACTAGCAAGACAGCTAAGTCAACTAATAACGGTATTGAGATACCTGATCTGGATCCAAGAGCATTACCTGAATTTCACGGTGAAATAAGAAACATTTTTTACGATAAAACTAAAGTAGGGTCGTTACAATTCAATTTTGAGCATTCTAAAAATGGTTTCAATATTAAACAACTTAATCTTCATTCCGAAAATTTTGATTTTACCAGTTCTGGAATTTGGCATATTTTTCCAGATAAGCAAGAAGATCGATCGTTAACTAAATTTACAAATGTTAAATTTATTTCTTCCGATCTGGGTGCCACACTATCATCGTTGGGGTTTCAATCGGTATTAAACAAAGGCACGAGTGACTCAGATATGACGATCTGGTGGCATGATAGTCCATTTAAGTTTTCACTCGATAAATTATCAGCAGAAATGCAGGTTAATGTGTTTGATGGTGAAATACTGGATATCGATCCTAAAGCCGGACGTTTACTAGGGCTTTTGAGTCTTAGTAATTTACCGCGAAGATTATTTGGTGATTTTAGTGATATTTTTAGTTCGGGTTTAAGTTTTGACTCTATTCAAGGTGAAATTCGAATTGCAAATGGTGTTATGTCGGCTGACGATATTCTTATGACCAGCAGCCCTGCTGAAATACACATATTTGGTAAAAGTGACTTGGTTAAGCGTGAATTTGATCAAAAGATTCGTGTTATTCCAAATATTACTGATACTACTGCGGTACTAGGTGGCTTACTTGGAGGTCTACCGACTTTAATTATCACTAAAATACTTGGTGGTATAATCGATTTAGATAAAGTAGAGATGCGCACATATCATGTGACAGGCACTTGGGAAAAACCGGTAATTACTAACATAACAAAACCAATCGTGGTTGATGATGATGCTAGTGAGGACTCAGATAATTTCGATGACAATTAAATTATGTTGTTTTTTTCGACGCCAAATGTGAAGGCATCTGATACTATTTATCGTTAATCAGTAGATAATTGTGTTGTAGCAAGAACACTATTACCATAAAAGAGATAGTCCGTGCGAAGTATAAATAAAATATTAATAAAGTAGCATTAATGATTCAATGTTATTAAACAATCAATATAAAGAGTTACTATGAATAAGTTGGCAGCAATTCAAATGGCATCGGGATCCAATGTCGCTTCAAATTTGATTGAAGCTCGGCGTTTAATTCAGGCGAGTGCTAGGGCCGGGGCGAAAATTGCAATTTTGCCAGAGAATTTCGCTATAATGGGCATGACAGAGCAAGATAAAGTCGTCATACGAGAAGATTTTGGTTCTGGTCAAATACAAGATTTTTTAGCGCAACAGGCAATTGATTTTGATATTTGGATAATTGCAGGAACAATACCAATATCAACGGAACATGAAAATTTAATTCGAGCTAGCTGTCTTGTTTATAATAATCAAGGAACAGTGATTGCTCAGTATGACAAAATTCATTTATTTGACGTTAATGTTCCTGATAGCGATGATACCTATCTGGAATCCGAGACGATTGAAGCGGGTTCTGAAGTGTGTGTATTTGAATCGCCTATTGGTCGAGTAGGGATAGCAATATGTTATGATCTTCGATTTCCAGAATTATTTCGTCGCATGAGTGAACAAGGTGCTGAAATATTTGTTATTCCAGCTGCATTTACTTCGATAACAGGGAAAGCGCATTGGGAACCATTGCTAAAATCCAGAGCAATTGAAAATTTGTGCTATGTTGCAGCATCTGCTCAAGGTGGTTACCATGTTAATGGTCGAGAAACCTATGGCCACAGTATAATTGTTGATCCATGGGGTGTTATTTTAGATGAACTGTCTAGTGGCTCAGGATTTGTAATATCTGAAATAGATCAGAATAAAATTAAAAATTTACGCAAAATTTTTCCTGCATTACAACATAGAAAATTAAAGGTTTAATATGGTATCAAATTCAGTAGAACAGGTAAGCCAATTATTACTTGAACCAACCGGTTTAACTCAAAATGATTTGCAATCAACATTAGATTTAATTATGCAAAATTCAATTGATAGTGCTGATATTTATTGCCAGGCATCTCAACATGAATCCTGGATTTTAGATGATGGTATCATCAAGGAAGGTAGCTTTAATATAGACCAAGGAGTTGGTATACGAGCTATCAGTGGCGAAAAAACGGGGTTTGCTTATTCCGATGAAATCGTACTACCGGCATTAACACATGCTGCAAATGCTGCAAAAGCTATTTCTGCTAAAGGGCAGCAAGGAACCGTACAGTCTTGGAAATCACATAGCGCTAATAATCTGTATATTCAGGACAATCCTCTGCAGTCGTTACATTCTAACGAAAAAATTGAGTTACTAAAAAAATTGGATAGTGATGTACGAAAAATGGATCCAAGAATAACTCAAGTCTCAGTTAGTTTATCGGGGGTTCATGAAGTTGTTTTAGTTGCAGCATCCGATGGCACCTTCAATGCGGATATTCGACCTTTGGTGCGATTGAGTGTGAGTGTCATTGTTGAATCGAAAGGTCGACGTGAACAAGGCAGTTCGGGCGGCGGCGGTCGAGTGGATTACAGCTATTTCACTGATGAGCGTGCTTTAGGCTATGCAAAAGAAGCTGTACGTCAAGCGATTGTTAATTTAGAAGCAATAGACGCACCTGCAGGTGAGATGGTGGTGGTATTAGGACCTGGTTGGCCCGGGGTACTTTTACATGAGGCAATAGGCCATGGTTTAGAAGCCGATTTTAATCGAAAAGGAAGTTCAGCATTTTCTGGAATGATTGGTCAAAAAGTTGCCTCCGAGTTATGCACGATTGTTGATGATGGCTCGATTTCTGGTAAACGTGGCTCACTGAATATTGATGATGAAGGCACTTCGACTCAAAATACTGTTTTAATTGAAAATGGAATTTTAAAAGGCTATATGCACGATAAATTAAATGCAAAGCTAATGAAAACCGATTCTACGGGCAATGGTCGCCGAGAATCGTATGCTTATTTGCCGATGCCTCGCATGACCAATACATTTATGTTAGCGGGACAACAAGATCCTGCTGAAATTATTGCATCAGTAGAAAAAGGTTTGTATGCAGTGAATTTTGGTGGAGGGCAGGTTGATATAACCTCGGGTAAGTTTGTATTTTCAGCAAATGAGGCCTATTTAATTGAAAATGGTAAAATTACATCACCGGTTAAAGGTGCAACACTAATTGGCAATGGACCTGAAGTTTTACACCACGTCTCGATGGTGGGTAATGATCTCGAACTTGATAGTGGTGTTGGTGTTTGCGGTAAAGAAGGTCAAAGCGTTGCTGTTGGTGTTGGTCAACCAACCTTAAAAATTGATAAATTAACCGTCGGCGGAAGTAAAACTGACTAGTTTTATTAACCTTTAAATGTTTAATAGTAAAACTGACTAGTTTTATTAACCTTTAAATGTTTAATAGTAAAACTGACTAGTTTTATTAACCTTTAAATGTTTAATAGTAAAACTGACTA
>VAOX01016185.1_pt1 | contig 37301 bp, 29 predicted proteins | sample 3393891 | NCBI WGS metagenome assembly VAOX01 (sample SAMN08290429, study PRJNA428436) | hydrothermal vent metagenome | isolation source: Deep-sea hydrothermal vent chimney | place: Indian Ocean: Southwest Indian Ridge | depth 2822 m m
AAGGCACGTCGATTACTTTTTAAAACCATTGATGAACGAAGAGTTAACCAAGCATGATGACTCTATCGTTCAGGCTCATTTCATTATTGGAAAATACTGTTACGAGTTACGAGGGACGAGAAAAACCCAAATTGTCCGCACTACTGCGCCGGACATGGGCCTTTAGTCCAGTATAGGGGGCGCACAGGCAAGACTAAAGTTTTATACCCCGACATCTGTGTATCAGGGGGTTCCTCGTTCCTCGTCCTTTTATCCTGTGGCATAAAAAAACCGGCATCTTTCGACACCGGTTTTTGTTGAGACAGGCCGAAGCCTGTCCCTGTTACAGCAACTGTTCTTATTTTTTGAACAGTTTAGACTTGTCGACCAAATCTTTATGCGCACGCTTGAAGCATGTGAATTTTTTGGTTTCCTTGTCATAGACAGAGTTCACGAAACAATGCCAGTTCTCCTCGTCGACAAAGTTCTTGTCGGTACGATAGTAGAAACCGGGGTAACGTGATTCCTGACGGAACTCAATGTGTTTCAGGTGAGCTTCGGCTGTCAGGATGCGGTGATAGTTTTCCCATGCACGAAGCAATTCGTGAAGGTCTTTAGCACGCATCTTCTCAGCATCTTCTTTCAGCATGTCGAGTTTTTCGCCGGCGATTTTCATCATTTCAGCATTAGTCTGATAATAAGTCGCAACACCCGCTACATACTCATCCATAATCTTTTGCAGACGGAACTGCAGCATTTTAGGCGTGATGTAGTTAGGGTTAACATCGATGGCGGTAGTGTAGTCCTTATACTCAAGGAAAGTCTTCACTGGTTTCATGACGGCATCAACCAGAGTCTGAACATCAGTATCCAGCTCAGGAGTGAAGTCCTTATTATCGATGCAGTACTTGACCATGGACTTGGCACACATACGACCTTCAGCATGAGAGCCTGAAGAGAATTTGTGACCCGATGCACCTACGCCGTCACCGGCAGTGAACAGACCGTTAACCGTAGTCATACCACGGTAGCCCCAGTTCCAGCCCTTAGGCAGATGATCCGGTACACCGGCCTCTGTCTCTTCAGTTGGCGCGCCAACATCGGTAGGACCAGAAACCCAGATACCACAACAACCGGAGTGAGAACCTAACAGGTAGGGTTCGGTCGGCATCAGTTCAGAGTTTTTCTTCTCTGGTTCGATGTTTTCGCCAACCCAGATACCACACTGGCCAACACACATATCGAGGAAATCTTCCCATGCTTCTGCTTCCAGGTGCTTAACTTCACGAGGAGACAGGGATTCACGCAGGTTAGCCAGGGCAGTCACGGTATCCATATAGATAGGACCGCGGCCTTCCTTCATTTCCTTCAACATCAGGTGGTTACGCAGACAAGAAGCCGGAACGGCAGCCTGACCATAAGGAGGATAGTCGTTCAGCATTTCCTTGTTGCGATCCATGTAGACTTCACCAAAGGCGTTAGTCGCCTTGGCTTTGAAGAGCAGGAACCATGCGCCAACAGGGCCGTAACCGTCTTTGAAACGAGTCGGTACGAAGCGGTTTTCCATCAGTGTCAGCTCGGCACCGGCTTCAGCAGCCATGGAGTAGGTAGAACCTGCGTTCCATACCGGGTACCACGCACGACCTGTACCTTCACCTACTGAACGAGGACGGAAGATGTTTACACAACCGCCGGCCGCCAGCAGAATGGCTTTGGCGGTGTAGACAACCACTTTGTTTTCGCGAACAGAGAAACCAACAGCACCTGCGATGCGGCTAGGGTCGTTCTTGTCATTGATCAGCTTAACAATGAAGATACGTTCTTCGATGTTTTCCATGCCCAGGGCTTTTTTAGCAGCTTCAGCAACGATCCATTTGTAGGATTCGCCGTTGATCATAATCTGCCACTTACCGGAACGAACGGGCTTGCCACCTTCGGCCAGTGGAGTCATGCCTTTGGAACCATCAAAACGTTCACCGTTTTCGTCAGTTTTCCAGATAGGGAGACCCCATTCTTCAAACAGATGTACGGATTCGTCAACGTGACGGCCAAGGTCATAGGCCAGATCGTCACGGGTGATGCCCATCAGGTCGTTAGAGACCATGCGAGCGTAATCAGCTGGATCTTGCTCAGTACCAATATAGGTATTGATTGCGGACAGACCCTGTGCAACCGCACCAGAACGATCCATCGCAGCTTTATCAACCAGTTTAACGCTCAGATCGTGACCATCTTTCTTGGCGGCTTCAAGCCAGCGCATGAGTTCGTAGCCGGCACCACAACATGCCATGCCACCGCCGATAAGGAGAATGTCTACACTCTCTTCGACGACTTCAGGATTACCAAATTCTCCTGCCATGTTTATATCCTCTTAAATAATGAATGCTAAAACTTACTTACAAATCAGTTCGCTAGGGTTGCCAGTACGGTAGCCGTTGCATGTTACGAAGAAACCATTGTCTTCGATTTTGCTCATATCGGCTTCAGGTTTGCCAGCATAAGGGTCGATAGAGCCTTCTGGTGTAGTACGAATCGGGAACTTGAAACGTTTCATAACGCCGTTACGGAACTTGATGGTCCACATGATGGAATCGGTACCGCGCAGAGGTTGTACAGAACCACCCAGAGGCACGACATCGGCATAATGACGGCATTCGATAGCCTGTTGCGGACAAATCTTGACGCAGCTGTAACATTCCCAGCACTGCTCAGGTTCCTGGTTGAAAGCCTTCATGGCATGACCAGTCTCAGAACCGTCTTTATCCAGTTTCATAAGATCGTGCGGGCAGATATACATGCACGCTGTTTTGTCCTGGCCTTTACAGCCATCGCACTTTTCAGTACGCACAAATGTAGGCATTGTAGACTCCTTGGTTGAGGTTTTAGTTAACTAAAAGTGCTCCAAACACTCGCTGTTACCAGCCAGTGCGATGAAGATGTAATTCAATCCGGCGAAACGGCCAGCCTGGATTTTGTTTGTTACGGTGAAAACCAAACCTGATAAAATTGCACCAGAAAGGGAGGTTACAAACAAAATTAAATATCGCCGATCATTCCCGGACACACTCATTCCGGGGGACGATAACTTATCGACTTTTGCAGGCAAAATAAAGGCATTTATTCCTTTAAAACCATAGTATTACATTGAATGGTATAAGTTGATTTTATCTGATTAAAATACTCAGGAATAGCGGCGGTGTAAGTTGCTCAATTTGCTGAAGATCCCGTCGATCTTAATTTAAGTGCCATCATAAAATATTTAGTGCCCATTGAAATATTCGATAAGCATGAGTCATTAACTTCAAGCCTGTGTTATTGCAAATACAGGAACAGGACACTATTGCCACGCACGATATTCAGTAGCAAGGTACGGCTTGTCAGTGCCAGGCGTTCCAGCTGCTGTATCGAATGCACAGGTTTGCGATTGAGAGAGGTAATCACATCACCCTTGCGCAGACCAGCGCGGAAGGCCGGGCTGCCTACCTTGATGCTGCTCAGCAGCACGCCCTTAATACGTCCGTAAAGCCAGTTACCTTTTTGAATATCGCTCAGGATAGTACCGCTCAGGCGGGGATGCACCTGCCGGCCTTCGAGTTGATGCTGAAGAGGTTCCTCAATTTGGGCTTTCAGAATCAGAATTTTATTATCACGCATGACTTTCATGCTGATCTCTTTTCCTACTCGCAGCAGGCCTATACTGTTGCGCAGAGTGCCCGCGTTGCGAACCTGGTGACCATTGATTTGTAGCACAATATCACCTGGGCGCAGACCCGCACGATTGGCTGCGGAGTTGTTCTCGACCCGGGTTATAACGGCACCGCGGCGATATTTGATGGCAAAGGCTCGGGCTAATTGTGGGCTCAGATCCTGGGCCTGTGCGCCCAGTCGTCCACGTCTGACTTCGCCATGGCTCAGTAATTGCTGCATGATGTCACGTGCCATGTTGACCGGAATGGCAAAACCGATACCAATATTGCCGCCGCTGCGGGAGAGGATGGCGGTGTTAATCCCAATCAGTTCGCCTCGCAGATTAACCAGCGCGCCGCCGGAGTTACCGGGGTTGATCGACGCATCGGTCTGGATAAAGTCCTCGAAACCTTCAATCCCCAGGCCGCTGCGGCCAATGGCACTGATGATACCGGAGGTTACGGTCTGCCCCAGACCGAAAGGATTGCCGATGGCAAGGCTGAAGTCGCCCACCCGCACCTTATCAGAATCTGCCATAGGAATGGCCGTGAGGTTATCGGCATGGATTTGAATGACAGCCACGTCCGTGGCGGGATCGGTACCCAGCAGTTTAGCGCTGTGGGAGCTGCCATCCTGCAGGGTGACAGTGATTTTATCGGCTCGGCTAATGACGTGATTATTGGTAAGAATATAACCTTTCTTAGCATTAATGATCACGCCGGAACCCAGACTGTGAGTGATGCGTTCACGGGGCTGGTTAGGCATGTTGAAAAAGCGGCGGAAAAAGGGATCGTTGAACAGCGGATTTTGCTGCACCCTGATGCGTCCGGTCGATGCGATATTGACCACTGCGGGGGTTACTTTTGCCAGCATTGGTGCCAGTGTTGGCAAGGGTTGACCCTGGCTGTCCCTCTGCGGCAAAGCGGCCTCTGTAGTGAGGCTAAACAAACACAGGCCGATGATGAGAATGATGCTTCGCAGGGGAGACAGAAAAACAGGCTTGTCCAAGGTAAAACCTCCGGATTTTTTCTTTGAAACAAGAAAGAACTTCAGTAGCAGGCAGAAATGATAGTGTCTGCTGTATAGGCTGCTAAATAGTCAGATTGACCGCCGGATGATGGTAGAAGTTCCCTTCAATGGGGTGCTGATTTATGTATGACAGTATTTTCAGCTTTCGCTATGCCTGCCAGGATTTTAGTACGAATGCTCGCATGTTTACAAACAAATCTGTTTGATTCGTGCGTTATCCTGTTCAGGCGCACCACCTTATTCATTGCCTGTTTTATGTCCCCGTATAATTAAGTTGAAGAAAACCATCCCCGTCCCCGGCAGATTTGTGTGGTAAACCGCCGTTGGGGACGAGGTAGGTGCTGATCAGTTTTCGACGCTGATCTTGCGAGGTTGTACCTGTTCCTGTTTTGGAATCGTAATTTCCAGTACACCGTGATTGCTCTTGGCCGTAATTTTATCTGCATCGGCAGTATCCGGCAGGCTGAAACGACGATAGAAAGAACCGCGGCTGCGTTCAATGCGTTTGTAACCGTCGTATTCTTCCTTACTTTCCGACTGGCGCTCACCCTTGATGCTGAGGATGCCATTTTCCATATGCACATCGATATCCTCGGGATCGACGCCGGGAATATCCGCATTAATTTCAAATGTGGCATCTGTTTCCTTGATGTCCACAGCCGGGATCCAGTCACTGGTCGCAATACTACTGGTTTCGTCTCCTTCGCCGGACGGGTCATAGAAACGATCCATATCGCGGCTGAACTGGCTTAACAGATTCCAGGGTTCATAACGTACTAAAGTCATGATCGTTCTCCTTTTCAGTTGATTCAAAGAGTTCTAAATGAACATTGATATTGTGAATCAGTCTGTGCGCACAGCGATTCATTCGCTTGATCTCGATATGGGTCCCGCGTGGCCGGGGATCAAGGGGCAGGTGGCGCAATTTTTATACAGATATGGGCCAGCAGAGCGACCCCGAAAAAGGTCTGGATGTAAGTATGTATTAACCCACAAATGCGAGTGATTGTCTCAGTATTGGGGACACAATATATAGTCATTGTAAAATTTAAAAAGCATGTATGCAAAAGCTAAACCAATCTAAAAAAACAACGTAACCGCCTGTAATATAATAACATTAACGGAAATACGGATTTAACAAAGAGTGTTGACAGCCAGTCTTTTGCCGCCTACCATGTACGCACTGACACAACATCTTGTGTTTCTGATTTCCGGGTTGCCATATTGGGTATTAATGGGGTGCTGCCGGCCAGATATACGAAATTTGCAGTCGGAAACCAATACTAAAAATAGAGAACCATTCCACCGGGAGGGAAAGCATATTATGAGCGCAAGCGTGCACAAATTGACAGTCAACCAGGTCGCCGACATCCCCTTGCAAGATGCATCTATGGACATCTGGGATAAAAAATACCGATTGAAAAGTAAGGACGGTCAGATTATCGATCAGGATATTGACGCAAGCTATCAGCGTGTCGCACGCGCTCTGGCCGAGGTTGAAGAGCCGGCACAGCAGGCTCACTGGAATGAGCGATTCCTCTGGGCGCTACGTCATGGTGCCATCCCCGCTGGCCGGATCATCTCCAATGCGGGTGCCCGTGAACACAAACCGGCCACTTCGACCATCAATTGTACGGTTTCCGGCATCATCGAAGACTCCATGGACGACATTCTCAATAAAGTGCATGAAGCCGGACTCACCTTGAAAGCCGGCTGTGGTATCGGTTATGAATTCTCCACCCTGCGCACTCGCGGCGCGTATGTGTCCGGTGCCGGTGCCTACACCTCCGGACCGCTGTCGTTCATGGATATTTACGACAAGATGTGTTTCACCGTTTCCAGTGCCGGGGGGCGCAGGGGCGCGCAGATGGCCACCTTTGATATCGGTCATCCCGATGTGATGGACTTCATTCGCGCTAAGCGTGAAGCAGGCCGTTTGCGCCAGTTCAATCTGTCGTTGCTGATTACCGATGAATTTATGCAGGCGGTGCGCAAGGATCAGGACTGGAAGCTGGCTTTCCCCTTGCAACAAAAAGAAGTGGAAGAGGAAAATATCGATCTCAAGGACATAGACAAGGTGATCTGGCGCGAGTGGCCGACAACCAAAGGTTATGTTTCTAACAAAGAGGGGCTGGTAGCCTGCAAGGTTTATCGCACCATCCATGCGAAACGCCTGTGGGACATGATCATGACCTCCACCTACGATTTTGCCGAACCCGGTTTTATTCTCATCGACAAGGTTAACGAGATGAACAACAACTGGTTTTGCGAAAACATTCGCGCGACCAATCCCTGTGGCGAACAGCCGCTCCCTCCTTACGGCTCCTGCCTGTTAGGCTCGATTAATCTGACGCGTTTTGTGCGTGAACCTTTTAGCGATGATGCCTGGTTCGACTGGGATGAATATCGCAAGGTGGTTAGCACCTTTACCCGCATGCTCGATAACGTGGTCGAGATCAACGGCCTGCCGCTAGAAGGCCAGCGCAAGGAGATTATGAGCAAGCGCCGTCATGGCATGGGCTTCCTAGGGCTGGGCTCTACCTGCACCATGTTGAAAATGAAATACGGCGAAGAAGATTCCATCGCTTTTACCGAGCAGGTTAGCCGCGAACTGGCCGTGACCGGCTGGCAGGCAGCACTGGAACTGGCAAAGGAAAAAGGACCCGCACCCATTATGGAGCAGGATTTCAGCGTTAATGCCGACATGTTGCGTAAATGTCCACAAATGAAACGTGATGGTTACAAGCTTGGCGATAGCGTTAAAGGTAAAGTGCTGCATGCGAAGTACAGTCGTTACATGCAGCGAGTAGCCGAAGTCGAACCGGAACTGGTCGCTGAGCTGGAACAGGTCGGCGCACGTTTTACCCATCATAGCTCCATTGCCCCAACCGGGACTATTTCCCTGTCACTGGCCAATAACGCCAGTAATGGCATCGAACCCAGCTTCGCCCATCACTATGCGCGTAACGTGATTCGTGAAGGCAAGAAGAGCAAGGAAAAAGTGGATGTCTATTCGTTTGAATTGCTGGCCTATCGTGAGCTGATTAATCCAAAGGCCAAACCTTTTTCAGAAGAAGCCGAGGCGCAATTGCCGAACTACTTCATCAGCGCCGATGACATCACACCCAAGGCGCATGTCGATGTGCAGGCCGCCGCCCAGATCTGGATCGATTCCTCGATTTCAAAAACTGCCAACGTGCCGACAGATTATCCGTTTGAGGATTTCAAGGACATCTATCTGTATGCCCACGAACAGGGGCTGAAGGGTTGCACCACCTTTCGCTTTAACCCGGAAGCATTCCAGGGCGTTCTGGTCAAAGAAGAAGATTTGGAGAATACCACCTACCGTTTTACGCTTGAAAACGGCGAGAAAGTAGAAGTCAAAGGCAATGAGGAAATTGAATACGATGGCGAAACCCATACCGCCGCTAATTTGTTTGATGCACTCAAAGAAGGGTATTACGGAAAATTTTGAATTCTGTAGACGGTCTGAATTTTGTAGGTTGGGCTAAGCAAAGCGAAGCCCAACAAAAAAGTTAAATAGAAAAACTGATCTGCCTGAAAAAACTCATGCAGGGGAGAGGAAATATGAGCATTAAAATCGATAGCAAAATCGTAGACTATGAAGTTGCAAAAGATGACGAAGAAAACAAAGTCGTCACAGAAAAAGCAAAGCCAACGGAAGACGCCAACGTCATCCAGATGCATGAAAAACTGGAGCGTCCGGAAATGTTGTTGGGCTCGACCTACAAGGTTAAAACCCCGCTCTCCGAACATGCCCTGTATATCACCATTAACGATGTTATTCTCAACCAGGACACCGAGCATGAGCTGCGTCGCCCGTTTGAAGTATTCATCAACTCCAAGAACATGGATCACTTCCAGTGGATCGTTGCCCTTACCCGGATTATCTCAGCTGTATTTCGCAAGGGTGGCGATGTTACCTTCCTGGTAGATGAATTGCGTTCTGTCTTTGATCCCCGTGGCGGTTATTTCAAGAAAGGCGGCAAATACATGCCCTCACTGGTCGCCGAAATCGGTGATGCCATCGAAGGCCACCTGCGCATGATTGGCCTGCTCAAAGATGATGGACTGGATGAACACCAGAAAAAGCTGATCGCCGACAAGCGTGCGCAAATGGAAAAAGCCGGCAAGATGACAGAAGCCGGTCATGAAGCCAGCGAGTTTCCCGCCAGCGCCCAGTTGTGTAATAAATGCAGTACCAAGGCTGTGATCAAGATGGATGGGTGTATGACCTGCCTTAACTGCGGCGACAGCAAATGCGGCTGATTTGCTTCGCCAGAACTTCGATAGCGGCGTTGCTGAATCATTCTGCGCTGCTCACTTACCACTCGTAAGCTCCGCTGCTCGAATGATTCGCGCCTTGCTCTCGAAGCTCTGACTGTGCAACTCACATAGCGGTGCGAGTAAGCCGGATACGGCGTTGCGCCACATTTTGAAAATGCTCACGTATTATTCATACGCTCCGCTTTTCAAAATGCACCGCGCCTTGTCTCCGGCTCCCTCGCTTGCTCTTTAAAATGTAGATGTAGGTTGGGCTGAGTAAAACGAAGCCCAACAGAAGCAGGGATGCATGATGATTGAAAAGTGGATAAACAGAGAGGCAGCTAAGGGCTGTTTTTTGTTTGGATAGCCAAGATGTTGGGCTTCGTTTTACTCAACCCAACCTACAGAACTTAATTGCGGTGACAGCAAGTGTGGTTAAAGAGCAGCGTCAGTAGAGTGGAGCAAAGGAAATGAAATGTGCGGACAAATACGATGTAGTGAGAAAGACCCAGATTGCCCACTTTCAAGATAGCGGCGTTAATGGACAAGACTTTGATGGTTTAATCGAGTTGTTTAGCCCAGAAAGTACGGCTAAATTTCTGGGGTTGAAATATGTCGAAATGGAAGTGATTCCAAGTAACGACCCAGATTTTGAAGTGGCTGGTATGTTAGATCGGTCAAATAAAACCATTTACGTGTCTAGGAGATTTCCGGCTGAACAACGTAGATTAACTGGTATGCACGAGATTATGCACTGGATGCTACATGTGCATGTGGGGCGGGATGTCTTACATAGAGATCGGCCGATATCTCATTTACCCCAAAATGGCTCGGTTGAATGGTATGAATGGGAAGCGACAAATGTGGCCTGCCAGTATTTGATGACTGAGAAGATGGTGAAAGAGAAATTTGCACAAATGTACGGCCTACATATTGGTGAGCCAATCGAGTTTAATGAGGATGTTGCCTTTTTTCTAAATAAAAAAATAGAGAATCTAAGGAAAATGGGGGTAAAGCAAAGAGCTAATCTTCTTGCAACAACACAGTCATATGGTCGACCTATAACCCCGCTTCATTGCCTGTTCAAAGTATCACCTACTGCGATGGCAATTCGATTACAGGAACTGGGTCTTTTGGCACATGATAGGTTGAGAGAGAAACCAAACTTACGTATTATTCGCTAATCTAAATAGCTGTTCCAAATACCAGTCCACTTTAGAGATTACCGTTCGTCCTGAGCTTGTCGAAGGACAAGCAGATTAAGCACTCTATTCGCAATATTTCCACGCTCATGGTTCGACAAGCTCACCACGAACGTGGAAATTCATCAGTGACCTGGTATTTGGAACGCTTATTTAGACAATAAAATCAAAGCAGTACCGTAGGGTGGGCACGTTGTTTGTGCCCACGCGGATAACGACAATCTAATTATTCACCAAACCCATTTGCATCATCCGTATTGACAGCACCACCCCAATCTAACGGATATACACCCTGCTTAACATAACGATGGAACGTGGAATATGGCCAATCACGAGCCTGCGTAACTAAACCATGTTTAACCGGATTCCAATGAACATAATCCAGGTGCTGTTGGTAATCTAATCCATCACGAATTTGATGCTCCCAATATCGGCGTTGCCATAATGTTGATTCACGGTGTTTCTGTTTTGATGGGCTTATCCATTTCTGATGTTTATAATGTTGACTACATATCAAACTGACCTTGCGTTTGATCAATGCCCAACGGGTGGAAAAATCGGTATCAGCCTCTGGCAATGTCCACATACAATGAAAATGATCGGGTAACAAAACCCATGCGTCAATGGTAAATGGTCGTTTTTGATGTACATGGGTGATCGCCTCACGTAAGGCGTTACGAACCGGTTGATCGCATAATATCGTCTGGCGGCGATAGCTGACGAGGGTAAAGAAATAAGTTGCGCCCGTTGAATTTGATCGACGATATCGGGACATATTCTACTCTTCCTTGAGTGGTGTGTGATTTCCGCGTGGGCACAAACAACGTGCCCACCCTACATTTGCATATTATAATCAATCAACAGCAAATCGACAGGATCAGAGTTGATTGATTTCCAGAACATAAACGGAGCAGAGAATGGCCCGATATTCCAAAAAATCCACGAGCCTGGGGAAATCCGGTGAGGAAGCGATGGCAATTGCGCGCGGGACACAGAAACCGGGGCAGACGAAGGAGCAAACCCGCTTAATTGCACAGGGGATTCAAAAAGGGATTGCGCTATATAAAAAACAACAGGCGGAAAAAAAGCGAGAGTTGGACAGGAAAATAAAGAAAGCCGTTGCTGCTTCACACGAGACGGCTTCGGTTGAGGTGGCTGCCGAGATAAAACCGGGTCGGGTTAATAAATTAGTCTGGGCTCTGTTGTTTTTGTCCTGGTTCTGTTTTGCGATTTATTTTTTTCTCAGTCGGTAATGGGTGAATTTAGCCTGACGGATCAGCTTGATCCTGAACCGGATATGTCTGATATTTCGCATTTTTCATGCTCTTGATGCGCAGCAGCGATAATTCTTTCTCATTTATTTTGTTGCGCGGGCGATAGTCATTTTCCAGAGAAAACTTGGTTTTCAGCGTGGCAGACAGTAATATATACCTATCAGCCGCAGGATCTGCGGGAGAGACCTTGCCTTTTATCAGTTTTAGCGGGCAGGGCGCCGAAGGCGCAACCCGCTCGGAATCGCTCAGGCAAAAGGACTGCAGGTAACAGGCTGACTCTGGAGAGTGATTATCATGATCCACCGAAGGGGCTAAGCTCTCAGGTTACCGGACAGAGGGGCGTAGAAAGGCGGACTAACGTTTTTCTACGCCCTTTTTTATTGGCATAATTTTAAACTATGAGCATGAAAGAAAAAATTATTCCGGTGTTTGATCACTCGGCCGAAGCCAATGGCTCGCGCATGCCGCTGTGGATCCGCCAGCAACTGGGCAAGGGTCAGACATACAGTGACACGGCGCAGGCGGTACACGGCTCTGGTCTGCATACGGTGTGTGAAGAGGCGCACTGCCCTAACCGGGGTGAATGCTGGAGTCAGGGTACGGCCACGTTCATGCTGCTGGGCGATACCTGCACCCGTGCCTGTGGTTTTTGTGCAGTAAAAACTGGTCAGCCGGGTACGGTGGATCAAGACGAGCCGCAGCGGGTGGCGGAGGCGGCGGCTAAAATGGGGCTGGATTATGTGGTGCTGACCTCGGTCAATCGGGATGAACTGGCCGATGGCGGAGCGGGTATTTTTGCGGATACCATTGTCGCCCTGCGACGGCAGATAGCGGATGTAGGCCTGGAGTTGCTGACACCGGATTTTTATCGTCGTGAAACCGAGGCGCTGGAGTATATTTCAACTTCCCTGGCCACGGTTAAAACACAACAGCGTGAATTACAGATGGTCTGGGGTCATAACATGGAAACAGTGCCTTCTTTATATAAGAAGGTTCGCAAAGGTTCCAGTTATGCCCGCTCGCTGGCACTGCTGGAAAAGATTGCCTGTCTGGAGGGGATTGAAGCCAAGTCATCATTAATGCTGGGACTGGGTGAAAACCGCGATGAGGTGCTGGCGGTGATGCGGGATCTGCGTGATGCAGGTGTGCTGCGCATATCGTTGGGACAGTATCTGCGACCCAGCCGTTATCATCTTGCGGTGCAGGAATATATCGACCCGGCCGAGTTTGATGACTATGCGCAAGAAGCGCGGCAACTGGGTTTCAGTTGGGTCAAGTCAGGGCCTATGGTGCGCTCGTCTTACCACGCGCATGAGTAGAAAAGTTGCGAGGGCCGAGGGACGGGGAAAACCGATTATTTATTATTTAGCAGAACATTATCATGAGGAGAAGTTTTAATGGGTAAACGAACGCCCCTGTATGACATGCATGTGGCCGCAGGTGCGCAAATGGTGGATTTTGGCGGCTGGGATATGCCGTTGAATTATGGTTCACAGATCGAAGAGCATCATCAGGTGCGTAAGGATGCAGGGATGTTTGATGTTTCGCACATGACCATCGTCGATATACATGGTGATAAGGTGCGGCCGTTTTTACAAAAGCTTCTGGCGAATGATGTCGCACGGCTGAAATCTGCGGGCAAGGCGTTGTACTCTTGTATGTTGAACGAAGGAGGCTATGTGCTGGATGATTTGATCGTCTATTACATGACAGATAGCTGGTTTCGCCTGGTGGTGAATTCAGCCACGCGGGAAAAAGATCTGGCCTGGATCGCCATGCAGGGTATGGCGTTTGATCTGGAAATTAAAGAGCGCGATGACCTGACCATGATTGCGGCGCAGGGACCCAATGCCCGTAGCAAGATCCACCAGGCGCTGGGCGAACAAGGTGAAGGCCTGGACGATCTCGACGTGTTTTACATGCGTGAAGTAGATACCGATCTTGCCATTGCCCGTACCGGTTACACGGGTGAAGATGGTTATGAAATCATGTTGCCCGTGGGCCGAGCCAGCACCCTGTGGGCGGCTTTACTGGAAGCAGGTATCAAACCCTGTGGCCTGGGCGCACGCGATACCCTGCGTCTGGAGGCGGGAATGAACCTGTATGGTTCGGATATGGATGAAAGCGTCACGCCGCTGGAATCGGGACTCGGCTGGACCGTGGCCTGGGAGCCGCAGGAGCGGAATTTTATTGGCCGACAAGCACTGGAAAAGCAGCGGGATGCGGGGTTTGCCCACAAACTGGTGGGGCTGGTATTACAGGAGCGCGGGGTGCTGCGTAATCATCAGAAAGTTATTCTGAATGGCTTGCAGAGCGGTGAAATCACCAGTGGCAGTTTTTCACCAACCCTCGGAAAATCGATAGCCTTTGCCCGAATCAAGACGGGTATGGGCGATACGTGCAAGGTGGAAATTCGTGGCAGGTTGCTGGCGGCGGAGATGGTCAAACCGCCGTTTGTGCGTAATGGCAAAGCCTGCATTTGAAAATCAAGAAACGAGAGGAGTTAAACATGAGTAATGTGCCTCAGGAATTGCGTTATACCAAATCCCATGAATGGATTAGTCTAAATGATGACGGCAGCGTCACGGTGGGTATTACCGACCATGCCCAGCACCTGCTGGGTGATCTGGTTTTTGTTGAGTTGCCCGAAATCGGTGATACCTATACCGAGGGTGATGATTGTGCCGTGGTGGAATCCGTCAAGGCAGCCTCGGATATTTATTCTCCGCTGGATGGTGAAGTTATTGCGCACAACGAAGCGTTATCAGATACCCCTGAGTTGATTAATCAGGATTCTTATGGCGATGGCTGGATTTTCAAATTGAAGCCGGATGACAGTGGTGCCTATGATGCGCTCATGGATGCCGATGCCTATAACGAACTGATTGCCGAAGAAGACTAAGCGCCTTATATTCCCAGCAGGAAAGACCATGCCTTTTATTCCCCATACCGACAGTGATGTCGAAGATATGCTGCGCACCATTGGCGCTGATGATATCGAGGATCTGTTTGCCGAGATTCCGGTGCAACTGCGTGCCGAGGGGTTGGAGGCAATTCCCGCAGGCGTGAATGAAATGGAGATCTCACGTCTGATGCGGGAACGGGCCGATCAGGATAGCCGCACCCTCTGTTTTGCCGGTGCGGGTGCTTACGAGCATCATATTCCTGCTGCAGTCTGGGAACTCACTACGCGAGGTGAATTCTATACGGCGTATACGCCTTATCAGGCGGAGGCATCACAGGGCACGCTGCAACTGCTGTACGAATATCAAAGTATGATGGCCAGCCTGACGGCGATGGACGTGTCTAATGCCTCGCTGTATGACGGTGCTTCAGCCCTGGCCGAGGCGGTGTTGATGGCGGTGCGAGCCAATCGCAAGTCAAAATCAAAACGTATTTTGATGCCGCGCAGCGTGCATCCTGATTACCGGCGTGTAGCAAATAATATCGTCAGAAATCAGGGCATCGTCCTGGATGAGCTGGATTTTGATCTTGAGGGCGGTTATCTCGATCCTGCGAGTCTGCCAGCCGATCCCGGTGACATCACCGCCCTGGTGATCCCGCAGCCTAACTTCTTTGGTGTGCTTGAAGAAGTGGATGCGCTGGTTGACTGGGCGCACGCGCATGGTGCGCTGGTGATCGCGGTGGTGAATCCCGTTTCGCTGGCGATTTTGACAGCGCCAGGTGAATGGGGTGAAACCGGTGCCGATATTGTTTGCGGTGAAGGGCAACCGCTGGGTGCGCCCCTGTCGTCTGGCGGCCCCTACTTCGGTTTCATGTGTTGCCGCCAGTCGTTTGTGCGACAGATGCCGGGACGCATCATTGGCCGGACCACCGATCTGGATGGCAGGATCGGCTATACCCTGACCCTGCAGGCGCGGGAGCAACATATTCGTCGCTCCAAAGCCACATCCAATATTTGCACCAATCAGGGTCTGCTGGTTACGGCTGCGACTATATATATGACATTGCTGGGCGCACAGGGACTGGAGCGGGTGGCACAGGCCTGTCACGCCAACAGTATGAAACTGCTGGCGGCGTTAAACGAAACCGGCGGGGTGAAAAAACTGTTCAGCCGACCAATGTTCCACGAAGCCGTACTGCAATTCGAGCTGCCGGTGAAGGACATCATGCGCGCATTATCGGTGCAGGGTATCATCGGCGGCGTCAGCCTGGCGGAGGACTATCCCGAACTGGGCAACAGTATCCTGATTTGTGCGACAGAAACTAAAACCGAGGCGGATATTAAAACCTATACGGCGTCATTAAAACGCATTGCCGTGCGCATGACTGCGAATCGCTGTCCGGTGCAGCCTAAGATGTAGGGATCTATATTCAGGGTGCGGATGAAAAACAAAGCATACCATGCGGGTTAAAATTCCGTTCGTCCTGAGCCTTGCCGAAGGGATAATAAAATGTACACAGGAATTCTTCACTGAAAGAATGGATACAAAGGTCAGAGACAAAAAACAATCATGTTGATATTCGAACAATCAAAAGAACACCGAACCAATGCCAGCCAGGCACCCTTGCAGGAAGCCTGCATCGATACCATCCCCTCGCAGTTCCGGCGTCGTCAGCGACCGCTGTTGCCTGCGGTGTCGGAGATGCAGGCCGTGCGTCATTTCACTCGCCTGTCACAGAAAAATTTTTCTATCGACACCCATTTCTATCCGCTGGGCTCCTGCACCATGAAATATAATCCGCGTGCCGGTAATACGCTGGCCATGTTGCCGGGATTTCTTCAGCGTCATCCACTCAGCCCGGATAACCTGAGCCAGGGTTTCATGGCTTGCATGTTTGAGCTACAGGAAATACTCAAGGATATAACCGGTATGACCGCCGTGTCACTAGCACCGATGGCGGGGGCGCAAGGCGAGTTTGCCGGCATTGCCATGATTCGCGCCTATCATGATGCCCGCGACGATAGTGCAAGAACCGAAATTCTGGTGCCCGATGCTGCTCACGGAACCAATCCGGCTTCGGCCACTATGTGTCATTATAAGGTGAAGGAAATACCGACCGATGCCCAGGGAGATGTGGATATCGCGGCATTGAAAGCCGTCGTGGGGCCACAGACGGCGGGTATTATGCTCACCAACCCTTCGACTCTGGGCGTGTTCGAGCGACGTATCAATGAGATTGCAGAAATTGTTCATGATGCCGGTGGTCTGCTGTATTACGATGGTGCCAATCTCAACGCAATTCTGGGCAAGGTCAAGCCGGGCGATATGGGTTTCGACGTTATTCATATGAATTTACACAAAACATTTTCCACGCCTCATGGCGGTGGTGGACCCGGTGCTGGACCCGTGGGTGTGAGTCCACGTCTGGAGCCGTTTTTACCCGTGCCGTTGGTGGCGAAGAACGATGATGAATATGTCTGGCTGAAAGAAAAGGATCGGCCGCAGAGCATTGGCCGCCTATCCACCTTCATGGGCAATGCCGGGGTGTTGTTGCGCGCCTATGTCTATGCTCGTTTGCTGGGGCGTGAAGGCATGCACCGGGTAGCCGACTTTGCCACGCTGAATGCCAACTACATGATGGCGCGCCTGCGTCAGGCGGGGTTCGATCCGGCTTTTCCCGAACGTCTTGCCACGCATGAATTTATTATTACCCTGAAACGCCAGGCAAAAGAGCTGGGCGTGAATACTATGGACTTTGCCAAGCGCCTGCTGGATTATGGTTTTCATGCGCCGACAACATATTTTCCCCTGCTGGTTGCCGAGTGTCTGCTGATCGAGCCAACGGAAACCGAGACCAGAGAAGACATCGATGCTTTCGTCGAGGCCATGATAACGATACAGGCCGAAGCTGAGTCCAGCCCGGAAACGCTCAAGTTGGCACCACACAGTCTGCCGGTTCGGCGGCTGGATGATGTGAAGGCGGCGAGGGATATGGATTTGCGCTGGAGCAAACCTGGAACATTAGAATAAATCACAGAACTATGGCTAAACCCGGAGCAACAGGATTAACCCGCATCATCAATGCCTATGGATATTCCATGAAGGGCTTGCGTGCGGCTTTTATCAACGAGTCAGCCTTTCGCCAGGAATTTGTATTGGCTATGGTATTAACACCGCTGGCGATCTGGCTGGGCCATAATGCTGTCGAGTATATTTTACTGATTGGCAGTGCGTTGCTGGTATTGGTGGTTGAACTGCTGAACTCGGCTATCGAGGCCGTGGTGGATCGAATCGGAGATGAGCATCATGATTTATCAGGTCGAGCCAAGGATATTGGTTCGGCAGCCGTCCTGATTTCCCTGGGCATGGTAGTCATGGTGTGGGTGTTGATCCTGTTTCAGCACTATCTGAACTGAATAACGATCTAAAAAAACAATTTTTAAACCTGCAACCTAAAGGATGATTCAATGTCTGCATTGATCTGCGGTTCTTTCGCCTTCGACACTATCATGGTGTTTCACGACAAGTTCCAGAACCATATTTTGCCTGACAAGGTGCATATTCTGAATGTTTCCTTTCTGGTGCCGGAGATGCGCCGCGAATTTGGAGGTTGTGCGGGCAATATTGCCTACAATCTGAAACTGCTGGGTGAAACCCCCCTGCCTATGGGAACCGTGGGCAGTGATTTTGGTTCTTATGCGGACTGGATGGATAAACAGAATATCAGTCGCAAATACCTGCGCCAGGTGGAAACCTATACCGCACAGGCCTTCATTACTACCGATGCGGACGATAACCAGATCACGGCTTTTCATCCCGGAGCCATGAGCCTGTCGCATGAAAACAGCATCTTGGATACCGAGGGTGTAAAGATCGGTATTGTTTCTCCTGATGGCCGCGAGGGCATGATTGAGCATGCGCAGCAGTTTGTCGAAGTCGGGATCCCGTTTATTTTCGATCCGGGGCAGGGTCTGCCCATGTTCAATGGTGAGGAGTTACTGGATTTTGCCGAAAAAGCCACCTGGATTACGCTGAATGATTATGAGGCGCAGATGTTCGAGGATCGCACCGGCAAGTCAGCGCATAAGCTGGCAGAGATGGTAGATGCGTTAATCATTACCCGCGCGGGTGAGGGTTCGTATATTTACGCACTTAACCACCGTTATGATATTCCCGCTGCCCAGGTCGAGGCGATTAATGATCCGACCGGCTGTGGTGATGCTTATCGGGCGGGGCTGTTGTACGGGCTACTGAATGGTCTGGACTGGAAAACCACGGGGCAGATTGCTTCTCTGATGGGCGCTATCAAAATAGAAACGCCGGGCACCCAGAATCACAGCTTTACTATGGATGAGTTTCGGCAGCGCTACGAGGTTAATTTTGGTGTCCGGTTTTAATGAGGGTATCCAAGGAAACGGCGTAACTGCTGAGTTATCCGCATGAATCTTATAGGTTCCCACGCTCCGCGTGGGAACGAGAAAAATAAATTGCGTAACTGACATTTAAGCTGAGAGAGGCCTCTGTTTTCACCGGCAAGATAAAGCTGTAGAGCCTGAAGTGAATAAATTCCCACTCTATCGTAATGGGTATTTGCTCCCGGAGTATTTTGGCATAATGGCCATATTTAATGTATTATTAACCTAGGTTTAGAATTCGTTATCTGATAACTCACAGGGTTACAGGTGTATAAGACATAATTTTTTCTGTAGATGGGCAGTTCATCAGAATATAGCGGATTCTTTGTTCGGGGATGTGTCAAAGCTGTTACATCGGCGTACTCCTCCTCGATGCTGAAAAAGCGGCAGTCACCATAGCTGTCATTGGGCGTTTGAGAATAAGTTGCAGCGGGTTCGGGGTGATAAATCCGGAACACGGCGGGATATTCAGTACCCTTAATTAAAAATATAGAAGACCTCTGGTTTTTGTTTTCCCTTGAAATATTTTTATTGGGGATCCTGCACCTTAAAAACGGGGTTCCGGTTTATTGATACCTGAAGGGTAAAGATATTGTCGGAATGACCCGCATTTGGTCTTTGCTGAATAGTGACGCGAAATGCTATCAGCATGCTGCGGGCGCTTGTTGTTGCTATTGAAGCATCTATAAATTTCGTAACTATTTCATCAGCCAACTACTGATTTACCAAGAGCAAGAATATGTCCGCACAACAATACGCCGACTGGCAATTGCGCTTAATGCCATTTCTGCGCTGGAAGCATCTTGTCACAAAGCAAACCGTGCGTAGTGATCTGCTATCCGGCTTGACTGTTGCCATTGTGGTTATTCCGCAAGCCGTGGCCTTTGCGGCCATTGCGGGTATGCCACCACAATACGGGCTGTATGCCGGTATGATTCCCGCCATCATCGCAGCCTTGTTTGGCTCTTCCTGGCATCTGATGTCGGGGCCGACGACAGCGGCATCCATCGTACTGTTTTCTTCCCTGAGCGCATTTGCTGAACCACTATCGCCTGAATACGTCAGTCTGGCACTTACCCTGACCTTTATGGTGGGCTTCATCGAGCTGACCCTGGGGCTGGCTAGAATGGGCACGATCGTCAATTTTATTTCACATTCTGTGGTGGTCGGTTTTACCACGGGTGCGGCGATACTGATTGCCAGCAAACAGCTCAAGAATTTCTTTGGTGTACCGATCCCGCGTGAAGGGGGGCTGCTGAGTACTCTGGAACACTTCGGGCACCAGATACCAAACATTAATATTTACGTCATGGTCATTGCGTTGGCAACCCTGATTACGGGCTTTGCTTTCAAGCGTTTTATGCCCAAGTTCCCGCCACTGATAGCCGCTCTGGTGGTGGGTACCTGTGGTGGCCTGCTACTCGACGCCCTGTACGGCAACACGGTTACCCATATTGCTACCGTTGGTGCCCTACCGCAGACGTTACCGCCATTGTCGTTACCTGATTTTTCGTTCAAGACCATCAGTGAACTGTTTCCTGCCGCTCTGGCCATGACGCTGTTTGCGCTGACTGAAGCGGTGTCTATCGGTCGGGCTATCGGTATCCGCAGCGGCCAGTTGATTAACGGGAACCAGGAATTTATTGGCCAGGGTCTGTCTAATATGGCTGGTAGTTTCTTCTCTGCCTATGTTGCCACCGGCTCATTCAATCGTACCAGTCTCAATTATCAGTCCGGTGCAAAGACGCCGATGAGCGCCATGCTTGCCGGTATCATGGAAATCTTTATCGTGCTTGCCATTGCGCCCTTAGTGGCTTATCTCCCCAATGCGGCAATGGCGGGTATTCTCTTCTATGTGGCGTGGGGGCTGATCGATTTCCCGAATATCCGGCATATCCTCAAGTCTAATCATTCTGAACGGGCCATTTTCCTCATCACCTTTATCGCTACCCTGGTGCTGGATCTGGAGTTTGCCATTCTTATCGGCATTCTGCTGTCACTGATACTCTACCTGATGCGCGCCTCTCAACCCCGGATACTGACGCGTGTACCCGATCCAAGCTTGCCTGATCGTAAATTTTCGGACGGCACAAGATATGCCATTGAATGTCCACAGTTACATATTATGCGCATTGATGGCTCCTTGTTTTTCGGTTCCGTAGCCTATCTGCGGGAGAAGCTGGCCAAACTTGAACAGGAGCATCCTGAACAGAAACATCTGGCGATAGTTTCCCAGGGGATCAGTTTTGTTGATCTGGCAGCGGCCGATGTACTGGCTGAGGAAGCGACAAAACGACATGCGCGTGGAGGCGATCTTTATTTGATAAACGTCAAGAAAGGTTTGTGGGATTCCCTCGAAGAAAATCACACGTTTGACAAGCTTGATCCACGTCACATCTATCAGGGCAAGTCCTCAGCTATCCATGCGATTTTCCAGAAACTTGATAAGTCTGTCTGCAGTGTTTGCACCTCCCGTATCTTTCTCGAATGTGAAGATATAAAATATAGTGGAGAACAACACGATAAGAGATTGCCGGTAGGTTAACCGGGTAATTCCCAAACGCTGATGGATGTGGTGCAACAGCGGAAATTCAGGCTATGTCTCAAGGTATGGTTATTAATGGCATGGATCGGGTTGACCAAGGAAATGAGCCTGGAACATATAGTCTACTGCGCAGACAGGATTTGAGCAGATTTAGAAACGGGTACCGGAATATTTGGCCCGGGTGAAGGAGAAATTAGCATGATCGTTCGTATCCTAAACGTTTCCCTGTCTATCGCACTATTCTGGATGGGCGTGGCCGACCCTGTCAGGGCGATGGATGCAAATCAGCTCGAACTCTACATGATTGCGCATCAGGCTCGGGAAGGCGACAGCTCGGCTCAGTTATTGTATGGGCTGGCCTGCCAGGAAGGCCGCTATGGTCTCAAGCCTGATTACAAACGAGCTGAAAAGTGGTTGCAGCGTTCGGCAGCAGCCAAAAACCCCTATGCAGAGATGATGCAGGGAACCTGTTATGCCAAGGGGCAGGGCGTGCCGCAAGATCCTGCACAGGCGGTAAAATGGTGGCGGGATGCAGCGCTGGACGGCAATGTCCAGGCTGAATATTTACTTGGCAAGGCCTATAAAGATGGTTTTGGGCTGAAAAAGGATCCCGAGCAGGCCATGCACTGGCTGAGTCTGGCGTCAGATCATGGTAGCAGGGACGCACAGGCTTTGATTGCCCGGATGTACCACGAAGGTTACGAGGCTGCTCAGGATCATGATCTGGCTCGTGGCTGGCTGGGTCGTGCGGCAGCGAATGATGATCACGAGATTGTCGATCCGATGTCCGTGATCAATACGCTGCTCAAATATACGACCATGGTGTACCAGCAATCTGCCAATGTCCTCATAGATAAGGCCAAGCGGGGCGATCCGACTACCCAGTATGAACTGGGACTGCGTTATGAAACGGGTGCCTGGGCGGTCAAGAAAAATGAAAAACTGGCTTTTTACTGGCTTAATCGGGCGGCGCATAATGGTAATCGCCTGGCGATGCGTGCTTTGCAGCACGCGTATAAATTTGGCAAGCTGGGTCTGAAAAAGGATCCGTTGCAGGTTCGTTACTGGGCTGGGCGGCTACACAAACATGCCCCTTCAAAATCGTCGCGTACAGTAAAAACCTTTTTGGATCGGTAATCCATCAGGCATGAATTCATGTTCTAACCATGAGAGCAATGTGTGCACAGCATTGATTTTTTGCATTAAGGCACCTCAATGAGACTGCCAGTATAATGTACACCCTTCCCCTGCCACTATTATTTGCCTATGCGGCTGTGTTAGCGGCACTGGGTTCGGCCGTATTGGCCCTGGGCACAGGTAAGCTTCCCGGCTTCAAAATCCTGATGTTTGTTTTGCTCGGTATTTCGGGCATTGCGGCCGTGGCCGCGGGATTGGGTGCCTTGTCTGCGCCAGTGGCGGTGTCTGAACTGCCATTGGGATTGCCATGGTTACCCTGGCATTTGCGTCTCGATGCCCTGGCCGGCTTTTTCATGCTGCTGATTGGTCTGGTGGTGATGGCGGTGGCGGTGTATGGGCCCGGTTATGTGCGAGACTTCGAGCATAGCCAGGACTCCCTGGTGGTACTGGGTGTTTTTACCGGCCTGTTTGTGGTCGGCATGTTGCTGGTGGTTCTGGCCGACGATGCCTTCCTGTTTATGGTGTCCTGGGAGCTGATGTCGCTGAGCTCCTATTTTCTGGTGGCCTTTCAGCATGAGCAGGCGGCCAACCGGCGTGCCGCCTTTATCTATTTGCTGATGGCCCAAATCGGGGCGTTATTTATCCTGCTGGGGTATGGTGTTCTGGCCGGTTTTGGCGATGGTTTTGCTTTTGATGCCATGCGAGCTGCCTCTCTCTCACCACTATGGGCCAGCGTAGCCTTTGGGCTGAGTTTCATCGGTTTCGGTATGAAGGCCGGTTTGGTGCCGATGCATGCCTGGCTGCCAGAAGCGCATCCCGCTGCGCCTTCGCATATCTCGGCCCTGATGTCGGGCATTATGCTCAAGGTTGCCGTATACGGGTTTATCCGTTTTACCTTCGATCTGCTGGGTCAGCTACAGTGGCAGTGGGGTGTCGTCGTTCTGGTGGCAGGCAGCGTTTCTGCCCTGACGGGAGTCCTCGCGGCTCTGATGCAGCGCGATCTCAAGCGTTTGCTGGCCTACAGTTCAGTAGAGAATATTGGAATTATTTTCATCAGTCTGGGGCTGGGACTGATTTTCTTTGCTACCGGTCATCCGCTGGCGGGTGTGCTGGGACTGATTGCGGCACTTTATCACAGTCTTAATCACGCGCTATTTAAAAGCCTGCTGTTTCTCGGTGCGGGCGCTGTTTTGCATGCTACCCACGAGCGGGATCTGGAGCGCATGGGGGGCTTGTTGCGACGCATGCCTTGGACCGGTCTGTTTTTTCTCTCGGGCTGTATCAGCATTTCGGCCTTGCCTCCGTTCAATGGTTTTGTTTCCGAGTGGCTTACTTTCCAGACAGCCCTGCAGGCCTGGCTACTGAAGGGGGGCGTGATCCGCAGCCTGATCCCCATTGCTGCTGCCGTGCTGGCATTGACCGGGGCACTGTCGGCGGCCTGCTTTGTCAGAGCCTATGGCATTGCTTTTCTGGGACAGGCCCGCTCGCGGCGGGTGCGCCGCGCCCGGCCGGTTCCATTAGGAATGCGCATTGCCCAAGGGTTTCTTGCCGTCTTGTGCCTGTTATGCGGGATTTTCCCGACTACGGTGCTGCAATGGCTGAATGCGGTACCACAACAACTATTAGGTCGGGGGCTGAGCGAGGCCACCGCCCACGGCTGGTTATGGTTGACGCCGATCGCGCCTCAGACCGCCAGCTACTCCGCACCTATTGTATTGCTGGCGCTGCTCGTAGTCTGGTGGCTTAGCGCCAGCCTGTTGCGGCGGGGCAAAGTACGTGAGGTGCGGCATTGTGATCCCTGGGCTTGCGGTTTCAGTGACGGTTTGCCCAGCCCGCGCATGCAGTATACGGCCACGGCGTTTGCCCAACCGTTTCGCAGGGTGTTTGGCTTGCTCTTTCATGTGGATGAGCGGGTGGAGCAGGAGACGTCCGGCTTACGGCATCAGCTACAGATAACAGATCGGGCCTGGGGTCTCTTCTATGAACCGGTTGGACGCTGGGTTCAGGTGGCTTCCCGCCGCGTGATTCGGCTGCAATCAGGGAATATTCGGGGCTATCTGGGCTGGTCGCTGGCAACCTTGCTGGTGTTGTTATGGCTGATCTCATGAATATGACGAGCTGGTGGCTGGTTCTGTTGCAGACCTTGCTGTTTTTGCTGGGCGCACCGCTGCTGGTGGCCTGGGTAAGACGGGTCAAGGCTCGCCTGCAAAATCGGCGCGGTGCCAGTCTCTGGCAGCCTTATCGTGATCTTTACAAATTATTCGGTAAAGAGACCCTGGTGGCGCATACCGCATCAAGCATATTTCGGGCGGCACCCTATATTGTTTTTGGTAGTACTCTGCTGGCCTGTATGGTGGTTCCTTTATTGGTAGTGGGGTTGCCGACCGCGGCGGTGGCCGATGTGATCGTGCTGGTGGGGTTTCTGGCGTTGGGGCGTTTCTTTCTGGCGCTGGCCGGCATGGATGTGGGCACCGCTTTTGGTGGCATGGGCGCGTCGCGTGAGATGCTGGTATCCGCTCTGGCAGAACCGGCCATGCTCATGGCTGTTTTTACATTAGCGATGACGGCTCACAGCACCAACCTTGCCAGCATGGTTGAACACCAGTTGACTACCGGCCTGGTTTTGCGGCCTTCCTATCTATTCGCCCTGATGGGGCTGCTGCTGGTGGCGATTGCTGAGACAGGCCGTATCCCGGTGGATAACCCGACGACGCATCTGGAGTTGACCATGATCCATGAGGCGCTGATCCTGGAGTACAGTGGCCGCCACCTGGCCCTGATGGAATGGGCTGCACAGTTGAAACTGATGCTCTATGGCGTACTCATCGTTAACGTCTTTTTGCCCTGGGGTATTGCGACAGAATTTACGCCTCTTGCGCTCGCAACAGGACTGCTTGCGGTGATGGGCAAACTGGTTTTTCTGGGTGTATTACTGGCTGCAACCGAGACGGGACTGGCCAAGATGCGCCTGTTCCGTGTGCCGCAGTTTTTGAATATGGCGTTGTTACTGGCACTGCTGGGCCTGTTGAGTTATATCATTCTGGAGGCCGGAGCATGAACCTGATGCATCTCACGCTACTGGAACAGGCCGTGTTTGTGCTGGCTGCGTTGATAGTACTGCTCTCTTTTTCTTTGTTGGCCCAGGCCCGCCTGGTGACCGGAATTCATATTTTTGCTTGGCAGGGAGTGGCACTGGCGGCGGCTACGGGTCTGATTGCGGCGACTAGTCACGAACCACATTTATTTATTTCAGCCGCTTTAACCTTTGTTCTCAAGGCCTTGACTATTCCGTGGATGTTACACCGGCTGGTGCGTCGGCTGGAGTTGGAGCGCTATGCCGATCCTCTACAGCATCCTGCTCTGGTCATGATGGCGGGGGCTGCGTTGGTTATTTTTAGCTACTGGGTCGTTGCGCCCATCGAACAGCTCGAACTGGCAGGAACCCGCAACATTCTCTCCATCAGTCTGGCCGTGGTCTTGCTCGGCCTTCTGATTATGGTGACGCGTCGTCAGGCGGTAACCCAGGTAATTGGCTTTATGTCGATGGAAAATGGTCTGTTTCTGGCTGCTGTAGCGGCGACGCAAGGTATGCCGCTGGTGGTAGAACTGGGCATTGCCTTCGATGTGCTGGTAGCCGCGGTGCTATTTGGCGTGTTCTTTTTGCATATCAGTGAAAGCATCGACTCGCTCAATGTGGATCGTCTTAACCGGCTTTCCACGCGCGAGGATGATGGCGAATGAATGCCCTGCTGATTGCCGTGTTCGCGCCCCTGGCAGGTACGCTGATTCTGGCATTGGTAGGGTCACTGGCGGTGGCGGGTTGGCTTAATCTCGGTTTTTGCGCTACCAGTCTGGCGGGTTCGGTGTGGCTGGCCCTGCATATTCTGGATGTGGGGGAGTTGACCGGCAACGGTTTTCATATCGATGCCTTTAATGTTTATCTGGTGGTGCTGACGGCTTTTGTAGGACTGACAACGGCTATTTTTTCCCGTCCTTACATGGCGCACGTTTGCAGGGAAGGGCGGGTGTCTGTGCCTCGAATGCGTCTCTATCATTCCATGTTTCAGGGTTTTCTGTTCACCATGTTGCTGGCCTTGACCACCAACAATCTGGGCGTGCTGTGGGTGGCGGTAGAGGGCGCAACCCTGGCGACTGTTTTACTGGTCAGCCTTTATCGTACCCCCGAGTCGGTCGAGGCGGCCTGGAAATATTTTATTCTCTGTGGCGTAGGTATCGCGTTGGCGCTGTTTGGCACTGTGCTGGTTTATTTTGCCGCCCAGCAAGTGTTGAGTGATCCTGCCAACGGTCTGCACTGGACTACACTGTATGCTAATGCAAGCCATTTGCACCCCACGGTGATGGCGATTGCCTTCGTTTTTCTGTTGGTAGGTTATGGCACCAAGGTGGGGCTGGTGCCCTTGCACAACTGGTTGCCGGATGCACATTCCGAGGGGCCGACACCGATATCGGCCGTACTTTCTGGCCTGCTGCTCAACGTAGCGCTGTATGCGGTAGTGCGTTTCAAAATGCTGGTCGATGGTGCCCTGGCAACGACCGACAAAGCGGCTATCGCGGGCCACCTGATGATGGGCTTTGGACTGCTCTCATTCCTGGTGGCGGGGTTGTTCCTGTACCGGCAACGGGACATCAAGCGCATGTTCAGCTATTCCTCCATTGAACACATGGGCCTGATGACGTTCGCTTTTGGGCTGGGTGGCCCGCTGGCTACCTTCGGCGCTCTGTTGCACATGCTGGTACATTCGTTGACCAAGTCGGCTATTTTTATCACCGTAGGTCATGCCACTCACATCGCCGGCACCCAGTCGATTGACCACATCCGCGGCCTGATTCGTACCCAGCCTGCCGTGGGTTGGGGTTTGTTGCTGGGGGTGACGGCCATCGCCGGATTCCCGCCTTTTGGTGTATTTACCAGTGAATTTCTATTGCTGACGGCGACCATGCAGAGCTGGCCCTGGTTGACCATGGCACTGCTGTTTGGCTTAGTGATGGCGTTTGCCGGTCTGTTTCGTCATCTGCATCCCATGGTTTACGGCAAGGTGCCTGAAGGACAGCAACCAGTGGTCGCTAACATGTTGCCCGTCACGCTTCACCTGGGTCTGGTGCTGTGGCTGGGTATTGCTATCCCCGCTTTTCTGGCTCACTGGCTGGATCAGGCGACCTTCCTGATCTCCGGGAGCCATTTGTTATGAGTCGCTTCGACTGGCTGTCCGAATACATGGCCCGCTTGCAGGATGAGCATGTGCTGGTGCGACATGGTACGGCGACCCGGCTTGCGCCCGCACATGTGCTGGAGATCGATGCGGAAGACTGGGGTCGGGCCGGGCACGAAGCAAATGCTTTCGGCTGCCGCTGGGCAGGCGTATGGGCCGACCAGTCGGCTGATGAATTTGCCATTTTCTGTTTGCTTGAATATGAAGGGGACTACCTGATTCTGTCCACGTTGTTGCCGGTGGTGACGCCGTTGCTGCCTTCTCATTCACCTTATTATCCAGCGGCTGATCGGCCGGAACGGCATGTACAGGATATGTTCGGTATTGTTTTTGCTGATCATCCTGATGCACGGCGCTGGACGCGTCACCAGGCCTGGCAGGAGGATCATTATCCTTTGCGGCATGATTTTCCGGTCGCGGGTCGAGAAGAAGCAAGAGAAACGCCACCGGATGATAAATACAGGTTTCTGCGGGTTCAGGGTGCCGGCGTTTACGAAATTCCGGTAGGGCCGGTACATGCGGGTATTATCGAGCCGGGACACTTCCGCTTTCAGGCAGTGGGTGAAACCGTGATCAGTCTGGAGCAGCATCTGGGGTATACCCACAAGGGGATCGAAAAAATCGCGGTGGGCCGTGATCCAGATGCACTGGCCCGCCTGGCGGGGCGGGTATCAGGTGATACCACGGTGGCACATACCTGGGCGGCCTGTCAGGCGATGGAGCGTTCGGTTGGTTTTAACCCACCTGCACGGGCGCTGGCCTTGCGGGCTGTGCTGGCCGAACGCGAGCGTATCGCTAATCATCTGGGTGATATCGGCGCTATTTGTAATGATGTAGGTTTTGCTTTCGCTATCTACCAGTTCTCCCGCCTGCGCGAGATCTGGCAACGGCGCAGCGGTGAACTGTTTGGCCATCGTTTACTGATGGATGTGGTGGTTCCCGGTGGGGTTGCGATCAATCCCGGATCAGAGGCGTTGGCTGTACTGGATGAGGACCACCGTCTGTTACGCCTGGAACTGCAAACGCTGTTTGATATTCTGGATGACCATCCTTCACTGGAAGATCGTTTGCTGGGCACCGGCTATCTGAAGCCTGAGACTGCGCGTCAGTTTGGCTGTATCGGCTATGTAGGCCGAGCCTCGGGTCAGCGTTTTGATGTACGTCATAATAATCCCTACCCGCCTTATAATCGGTTGTCAGTGAAGGTGCCAGTCTTTGAACAGGCCGGAGATGTGACGGCGCGTATGCAGGTGCGCATGCAGGAAATTCTGATTTCCCTGGATCTCATCGATACGTTGCTGGATAAACTGCCCGCAGGTGATATATACCACGACATGCCGATACCTGCCGATGATGCTGAAGGTATCGGCTGCATCGAGGGCTGGCGAGGCGAGATTTTTACCTATGTACGTTTCGGCCAGGCGGGGCGTATTGCACGTTACTTTCCCCGCGATCCGAGCTGGTTTATCTGGCCAGTGCTGGAACGTATCATGCTTGAAAATATCGTCCCTGATTTCCCCGTTTGCAATAAATCGGTTAATGGCTCTTACTCAGGGCAGGATCTATAAATGAATAGAGAATGGCCATGCTAAGAATTTTTAACCGCATACTGCGTACCGGCATGGTTACGGAGATCCCGCCATCGGTTAATGATGATGAGCTGGAACGGGTGGGAATCGAGGTTCAGCAAGTACTGACAGCGCGTTACGCTGGAAGCTTCGCTATTCGTGAAGTGGACGCAGGCTCCTGTAACGGTTGCGAACTGGAGATTCATGCGCTGAACAATTCCTATTATGACGTGGAACGATTCGGTGTGCACTTCCTGGCTTCGCCGCGCCATGTCGATGCTCTACTGGTGACCGGGCCGGTTTCGCGGCATATGGAATCAGCATTAAGACGCACATGGGAAGCGACGCCGGCTCCCAAAATTCTGATTGCTGCCGGACAATGTGCCTGTGACGGGGGCGAGTTTGGCACCTCCTACGCCAGTTGTGGTGGCGTGAAAAATATTTTGCCCGTGGATGTGCAAATCCCCGGCTGCCCACCCTCACCGATTGATTTATTGCGGGGTATTCTCGCGGTTATACACGCTTAAACCTGGATTTCGCCTCCGCAGTCGGGATTTTGCGGATGTGCAAAAGAGGACTTTGTGTAGGTATTGATGAACGCACGGGTATGTTAGTGGTCGGTAGATGGGTGAACAGCATGGCGGACGAAGGCGCGAATTTGTGCGGGTTGCAGTGGTTTATGCAATAACGTGTAGCCACTTGCCTTTGCTTCGCGCAAGCGTTCAGGTGCCGTATCCCCAGTAATAATCAGGGCAGGTATTTTTTTACCGATTTCCCTGCATACCTGACGAATGGCATCGGCACCATTTTCCCCGCCGCGCAGGCGATAGTCGGCAAGAATAACATCGGGTTGCTGTTTCATTTTTTGCAGTTGCTGTACTGCATCATCTCCGGAAGCCGCGATGATGGGTGTGCAGCCCCATTTTCTAAGGGTCTCCCCCATCCCTTCCCGGATCTCCTCTTCATCATCAATAAACATGACAACAGTTTCCGGTAAACGATACGAAATGGAAGAACCCGGGGAGGCCGTTGTTGTGACTTTATCAAGCTTGCCCCGAGGCAGGATGACGAAAAATTTTGAGCCCTTATCTACTTCGGATTCAAGATTTATTTCATGTCCCAGAAGTTCGCTTACCCGGCGTACAATGGCGAGTCCAAGTCCCAGCCCTTTTGCGCGATCGCGCTCTGTATTGGCAAGCTGGTGAAATTCCTGAAAGATTTCCTGTTGCCTGGTCAACGGAATGCCAATACCTGTATCGGCTACCTCGATTCGGATAAGTTTGTCTCCATACTCAATGGCCTGAATGCTGATGCCGCCTTCATGGGTGTAGCGGATGGCATTGATTAATAAATTTCGCAGGATGATTTCCAGTAAGGCAGGGTCGCTGACGACTACCGTCTCGCGAGCTATGTAGCGTAGATAAAGTCCCTTTTCCCTCGCGTCGGGCTCAAACTCGGGGACGAGACGGTCGAGCATGGTCTTAAGTGAAAAATCGTGTAGTTCGGCTTCTACGATCCCGGCATCGAGTCTTGAAATATCCAGCAATGTATTCAGCAAATCTGACAGAGCGGTTTGTGAATGATTGATTTTGCTAATCAAATCATGCTGTCTCTTTTTGTCGTTCTCCGAATCGAGCAGAGCCGTAAACAGACTCAGAGCATGTAGTGGTTGGCGAAGATCGTGGCTGGCTGCAGCAAGAAATTTTGACTTTGCGCTATTGGCATCTTCGGCGGTCTGTTTTTGCTGTTTGAGTTGTTCAATGAGATCGATATTTTCAAAACGCAGGCGAATTGCGGAAATAACGGATTTATGTGTGTTGTGGGCAATTTTTGTTGCGATGCCGAGGAACACCAATAACAGGAATGCCAGGCCGCCATATTCCATGTTGCCTTCCATCAGTAGTCGAATATCAGTGATAAGGATTGCAGGAAGGGCAAAAGCATAATAGCTGGGTAAATGATAGGCGGTGACAATCAGTGTGGCAATCGTCAGGCCGATAGTGATGGTCAGCAGAAACACTTCACTGGGGACTGAATCAGGAATAAAAAACATCAGGGTGGCGCTGCCCCATAATGTCCCTGACATAAGTGATGTGACGGCGTAAGCTCGACTCCAGAATCGGGGTGAGACAGGTCTTTTCTTTTTCATGTAGGAAGAAACAAGGATGTAGCGAATACCGGCAATGCTGATCCCCGCCATTGTCCAGATGAGTACGAGCATATGATCGACGCGAGGCCACATAACCAAGAGAACCACTGCCGGCATGAGTGCCAGGTTGATAATAATATTGGTCTGATTCTGGAATATGAAATCAATGGCGTGGGCATAGACCTGTTCATCCATATTCGGTGAAGAACCTGTCCTGGACGATGTCTGTGCCGGAGCCGGCTGGATTATCCGATCTTCCCTTCGGCGTTGCTTGACGGTGGCTTTGTTCTGATACGAGGGTGGTTGATCCATAACTATCATCCTTATTATCACTGATAGTGACAAGATTAGCCTATCAGGATTGAATTTTGCAAACTTCCAGTAAAGTCTCAAATTCCTCGATTCGACTAATGGGGGCCGGGCAGCGTTGGCTGTGGCAAACATAGGCAACGACCTCGTTGGGCCGAGGGGGACGTTGCGCTATTGCCTGTAGCTGAATGCGACTGTTGTCGGGGATGGCGATACAAAGAATATGGGGGCTGTAGCGGGCATTTATTTTTCTCTGCCATGCCTGTATCGCCCGATGCTCACCGCGAATAACAATGCAGGTAGGGGGCATACAATAATCCTCCAGAGTATGCAAAAGAGCGCAATGGGCATAGGGTAGTTGACGGATATTTTGCCAGGCATAACGTAGAATATTTTCACTGATGTCAAGGTAATGATTATTTGCCAGCAGGTGGCCGAGACGCCCAAAGACACTGGCGGCAATCGCATTGCCGGCAGGGATGGCTTCATCCTGCAGGGGTTTGGGCCGATGGATGAGTGATTCGTGATCATCGGCAGTGAAATAGAAGCCGCCTTGCTGCCGGTCATGAAAATGTTCAATCACAGTTTCGGCCAGTTCCAGTAGCCAGAGCATGTCTTGATCACGCCATTGTGCCTGCAACAGTTCCAGTAGGCCATCCATGAGGAAAACATAGTCATCCAGATAAGCGGGTAATGCTGCCTGGCCATTTATGCACGATACTCGCAGGCGGTGATCGATATAAAGTTTTTGATAAATAAAGTCGGCTGATTTTTGTGCCGAGGTAATTAAATCCGGGCGTTGCAATCGTCGTCCGGCGGTGGCCATACCTTTTATCATCAGGCCGTTCCAGGCGGTGATAATTTTTTTGTCGAGTGCCGGTGGAATACGTTGCTGGCGCTGGCGGAACAGTTTTTCATGTGCGGCATCCAGATGTGCCTGAGCCATTTTGTTTGATATATTCAGCGTGTCGGCAGCCTGTTCTATGCCAGCAACGACATTCAGGTGCCAATGACCTTCAAAATTGGCTGCCCGCGTTAATCCGTAGATGATTTCACTGACCGCGTATTCATCATCATTCAGCATTGAGCGAATCTGTGCAGGTGTCCAGACATAAAAGCGGCCTTCCTCACCTTCGCTGTCAGCATCCAGTGTAGACCAGTAGCCGCCCTCGGCTGACTGCATTTCCCGAATTACCCATTCGGCGGTTTGTGTGGCGATATGCTGAAAAAAACTGTTATCGAGGGCGCAGCCTGCATCGGCATACAGGCCGATCAAGGCACCGTTGTCATAAAGCATTTTCTCAAAATGCGGTATGATCCATGCTTTGTCTACGGAATAGCGGAAGAAACCGGCACCAAGTTGATCATAGAGGCCGCCCCTCGCCATGCTTTGCAGGCTCAGTTCCAGCATTTTTCGCACATTCTGATCTTCGTGCTGATCTGTCCTGGTTGCGTCCCAATGGCGTAGCAGACGTTCAAGATTGGTGGGATGTGGAAATTTGGGTGCCTGACCAAAACCACCGAAATGCTGATCAAAATGGGTGGCCAGTTCCTGCCTGGCCTGATCCAGTGGCAGGCTGTCAAGGTTTTTTGCGGCAACGGGATCAGCCGGGTTCAGATTAGCCAGGGTTTCGTGCAAGGCCAGGTTTTGCTCACGGATGGCATTGGGATTATCGTGATAGAATTCCGCTATGTGTTGTAATACCTCAGGAAAAGAAGGCATGTTGTGGCGTGCCTGGTTGGGAAAATAGGTACCGGCGAAAAAAGGTGTATGATCCTCGGGACTCAGGAACACTGTCAGCGGCCAGCCGCCTGCGCGCTGGTTGAGGATTTGGTGTGCTGTCTGATAAATTTTGTCAAGATCTGGACGCTCTTCGCGATCCACCTTGATATTGATAAAGCGATCATTCATAAGTTCGGCAATGGCGGGATCGGCAAATGATTCATGGGCCATTACATGGCACCAGTGGCAGGCTGAGTAGCCAATTGAAAGCAGAATAGGTTTGTCGAGTTTTTTGGCCAGTGTCAGTGCCGCAGGGTTCCAGGGATGCCAGTCCACCGGATTATGAGCATGTTGTTGCAGGTAGGGGCTGGTTTCAGCAGCAAGCCGATTTGTTTTTGTTGTTGTCATGAGAGATTAAATTTTTATAAAACGTGGGTACTCAAGATGTATGCGGCGACTGTGACTCACTATAACGCAGGAAAATTTTAATCTCACCGGGTTTTAATATCCCGCCCCTTGCGGCTGGGTTCATCAAACGATGTGTGCTGCTGCAGGAATGGCAGTAGAAAGCACAATGAAAAATAACATAAAACCTTAATATGACATACCTTATCCCGGGATATCGGAAACTGAATAGCCAAAGCTTTTTTTGCCACCTGTTGCCGGGATATTGATTTTATTTTTTGCAGGCTGTTTATAGGAGTGCCTAAGAAGTGACAATGGTAGTTAATTTTGATCCGGTTGCAGTCTCGGTCTTTGGTCTGAAAGTCCATTGGTACGGGCTGATGTATTTACTCGCTTTTTTGTCAGCCTGGAAACTGGGTCGCATTCGGGCAGCGAAGCCGGGATCGGGCTGGACGGCTGAGCAGATGGATGATTTTCTATTTTATGCCGGGCTAGGAGTAATCTTCGGCGGGCGTATCGGGTATATCCTGTTCTATAATTTTTCGGCGTTTGTTCAAAGTCCGCTGCTGTTGTTCAAGATTTGGCAGGGGGGAATGTCTTTTCATGGCGGTTTTCTGGGTGTGATGTTGGCCTCCTGGTTTTTTGCGCACAAATATAACAAGATCTATTTTTCTGTGGTGGATTTCGCCGCGCCGCTGGTGCCCCTCGGCCTGGGAGCCGGGCGTATCGGCAACTTTATCAACGGTGAGTTATGGGGCAAGCCCACCGATTTGCCCTGGGGGATGATTTTTCCCGCTGCCGGGAATATTCCCCGTCATCCCTCGGAGTTGTATGAAGCCTTTTTCGAGGGACTGGTATTGTTTATCATCCTCTGGTGGTTTTCTTCCCGACCACGTCCGTTGATGGCCGTGTCAGGTGTCTTTGCTCTGTGCTATGGTATTTTCAGGTTTGCCGTCGAGTTTGTGCGCCTGCCGGATGTTCAGCTTGGTTATTTGGCCTGGGGTTGGCTGACCATGGGCCAGATACTGTCCCTGCCCTTGATTCTGATTGGTATCATCTTACTGACACTGGCTTACCGGAAATCAGCGGGCGCTAAAAACTGAAAAATACAGCATAAAACTGGGGCGTTCCCACGAATATTTTTTAAAAGTCAAAGGCTTACCTGTCTGCCAATGAACACGAATATACGCCAATAAAGGTAAAAGAATTTGTTGTTGTGTGCTGTGCCTGAGGCACATCAACATAAAATATTCGCGTTTATTTCTTTTATCTGTTTAATTTTAAAGATTATTTTGTGGGAATACCTCAGGTATAAAAAATACTTTAATGCCTTTGTTCAGGCGGGTATATTAGAATACACTGAATGGGAGTGTTTTTTTACGAGGGGACAGATAATGCGGTTTTTTCAGCGATTGATCCTGCCATTATTGCTGGGATTTTTTTTACAGAATGTTGCAGTAGCAGTGGAATTGCATGGTTTTATTCTGGCAGAGCGTAGCCACAATAGCCTGGGTCGGGTGAATGAGGCAGTACTGGATAATCTAAAAAGAAACGGATTTAAAATTCTGGGTGATTACCATCCGGAAGATGGCGTCAACATTTTTATTATTACCAGCCCGGTGCTGAAGAAAGTCGCAGCAAAAAGTCAGTACGGCGGGTTTGGCTCGGTCATCAAGGTTTCGGTTGCACGGGTTACGCTGAAGGATGGGAGTAAGGAAATACAGGTTGCCTATAATAATCCTGAATATATGGCCTTGGCCTATCGATTGGGTGATCCGCTGACCTCGGTCAGGGCTAAACTGAAAAAAACGTTGGGGGCCAAAGAATCGTTTGGTGGTGCAGTGAGTAAGGAAGATCTGCCAGATTACAATTATACTATGGGGCTGGAAGGGTTTACCGGTTTTTTTGAGCTGGCCACGTTCAGCAGCTATCGGGAAGCGGTAAAAAAAGTTGAAAGTAATCTAGCCAAAGAGCGGTTTGGTATTTCACAGGTTTTTCGGTTGGACATTCCGGGCAAGAAGCAGACCCTGATTGGTTTGGCTATGAACGCCAACGTAAAGAAGCACCGCTTTCTCAATGACCAGTATGTCATGAATATTATTGACTACCAGCAGCCCCGGCGTTATCCCCATTTGCCCTATGAGATACTGGTGATCGGTAAGCGTGTGATTGCCATGCATCCACATTTTCGTATTGCCATCGATTTTCCGGATTTACATATGTTTGGCACGCATGGCTTTGGGCGATTGATTCAGTTGCCTGATGATTATGATGAATATATCACTCGCGCCATCGGCGGAACCTGGCCACCCGATGATGACTGGTAAAATCTCTATTCTAAAATAGTGTTTGCAGGAATTTTAAGTGAAGCAATATCTGGAAATGATGCGCCATGTCAAAGAACAGGGTGTGATAAAAGAAGATCGTACAGGTACCGGTACGATCAGTGTTTTCGGCTACCAGATGCGATTTAATCTTGCTGCAGGTTTTCCTCTGGTGACGACTAAAAAGTTGCATTTGCGTTCCATTGTTCACGAATTACTGTGGTTCCTTAAGGGCGATACCAATATAAAATATCTACAGGATAACGGTGTCGCTATCTGGGATGAGTGGGCCGATGAGAAAGGCGAGCTGGGCCCGATTTATGGTGTTCAGTGGCGTTGCTGGCCAACCGCCGATGGCCGTCATATCGATCAGATTAGCCAGCTCATTGAACAGATAAAAAACAACCCGGATTCGCGCCGTCTTATCGTCAGTGCATGGAATGTGGCCGAGATTGAAAACATGGCGCTGCCACCCTGCCATGCTTTTTTCCAGTTTTATGTTGCCGAAGGCAAACTGTCCTGTCAGCTTTATCAGCGCAGCGCGGATATTTTTCTTGGTGTGCCCTTCAATATTGCCTCCTATGCCCTGTTGACCATGATGGTAGCGCAGGTATGTGGGCTTGAAGCCGGTGATTTTGTACATACTCTAGGCGATGCACATCTGTATTCCAACCACTTGCGACAGGCCGATGAGCAGTTGTCTCGTATGCCCTATGCGTTGCCGCAGATGAAAATGAATCCGAATATAAACGATATATTTAATTTCAGGTTTGAAGATTTTGAACTACAGAATTACAAATTCCATCCGCATATCAAAGCGCCGGTGGCGATTTAGATAAAAGTTCAAAAAGGATCTCCAGGGATTATAATTGTGCAACGCCAGGTTGGGCGCACAGGTAAATTCTTTTCAAATATATCCCAGACTATAATGTGCTCCGTAACCCACGCAATGCATGATTTGTAGTAGTTCAGATGTAACTATTCAGCGTATTTTGCAGATAAATATAAACCATCAAACAAAATCGGGTAGTTTTCCATAAAGCGTAATACGTCGTTTTCATAGATCGTTAATCGCTCCAACAGGTTCCGCGCTTTGCTGCGTTTGATGCGCCCCCGTTTTCCATGGCGTTG
>VAOX01058125.1_pt1 | contig 37131 bp, 59 predicted proteins | sample 3393891 | NCBI WGS metagenome assembly VAOX01 (sample SAMN08290429, study PRJNA428436) | hydrothermal vent metagenome | isolation source: Deep-sea hydrothermal vent chimney | place: Indian Ocean: Southwest Indian Ridge | depth 2822 m m
AGTGATCTTAATAATGAGCTAGATAAGTTTGAGGAGTTCATCAGGTGAAAAAAATAGAGTTCGTACCACACGACTATCAAATAGATTGTGCTAGATTTATGATCGAGAGACCGTTTAGCGGGTGTTTTTTAGATGTTGGCGAAGGTAAGACCAGCGTAACATATATGGTTGCATCAACGCTAAGAGATACCGACCCTGGGTTTACAGGTATGATAGTAGTAACAACTAAAAAGATAATGGATTTAGAGGGATGGATTAAGCAGAATGATCAATGGGGGTTTGGATTTAAATGTGCTAACTTGCACGGTAAAGATAAACTACGAAACCTAAAATCAAATGCAAATATATTAATAATTAACTATGAAGGATTATTTTGGTTGTTAGAGAATGTAGATCTAATTAAACAAAAGATGCTAGTATTAGATGAATCAAGTAAAGCTAAAAGTTTTAAGTCAAATAGATTTAGAATACTTAAGAAGTTAAGGCCACATTTTAATAGAGTACATCTATTATCAGCAACACCGACATCACAAAGTTATGAAGATTTATTCAGCCAAATGTACCTATTAGATAATGGAGAACGTTTAGGTAGATTCATAACACATTATAGAAATGAATACTTTAATCAATATGGCAAAATGGAATATCATAAGTATAGGTTACAAAAAGGCGCGGACGTAAAGATATTTGATAAGATAAAGGACATCATATATAAAACAGAAATTGATTATCTAAAGCTACCAAAAGCTAAATATAATGATGTAATTATTAAGTTGCCAAAACTGTCTAAAGAAAGATATAAAGATTTAGAATTAGAGTTAATAGCAGAGATAAATAGTAAAGTAATAACTGCTGTAAACGCTGGTGTTAAGAGAGGTAAGCTAAAGCAGTTTTGCAATGGTAGTGTGTACGATGAAGATCGCAACGTAGTATACGTGCATGATGCTAAAATAAAAGCTGCTAAGAAAATAGTTAAAGATTTAAAAGGTAGCCCTATACTAATAGGCTATGAATTCAAACACGATCTACAATCATTACTAAAAGCATTCCCAAACGCCCCATATTTCGGTACTACGTTAGAAGGGAAGAAGCCTAATAAAAAAGAATGTATGCTGATCGAGATGAAATGGAACAGTGGACTCACTCCTATCCTTTTAGGTCAAATATCTAGCGTAGCACATGGTCTAAATCTTCAGAAATCTGGGCACAATTTAATGTTCTTTAGTCACCTGGATAAACTGGAGGATACCATACAATTTATAGGTAGATTAAGGAGACAGGGACAAAAGAAAAGAGTTATAATTCATAGGCTTATAGTTGAAAATTCAGTTGATATTGATGTCATAAACGGGCAAGAAAGGAAGATGTGTGGTCAAAAGGCGCTGCTAGATGCTATGAAGAAGAGAATTAATAATTAATGTATACATTAATAAATAACTAGTCTACAATTATAATAACAGATAAGCAGACAGAGGTCATTTAAATGTTACCTATAATAGATAAGTTAAAAAAATCAATAAAGTTACAGAGAAAGATTAATAACGATACTATAATGTCAATTATAGCTCTTAAAAATTTTAATGATAAGTTCAATATCATAGATATGATGAGAGAACCACACATTAAGAGGTCCAACAACAGTATCAAAGTAGGCCACAACAATGAAAAAGTCAAATAGAATTAAATCAAACGGAGCAATTACTAAGATGATGCTCGCCAGTAAAAAGATGCGAGTTAAATTAGATAAATTAGCATACAATGAAAGTATTCAAGCTTATAACGAGTACAAATCTGATGCAAAAGCACCGCAATAGACAAGTGTACATTCCAATGAAGTTTATCATGGGGATGTCATATATTTGGGCTGATAATCTACTACACCATACAACGGATTGGTTCAGTGTATATACCATGACACTCTATCCTGATCATATTATACCAATATCTATGCCATATAATGTGTATCCACTAGGACACCCAATGGTGAGACGTGCTAATAGAGGGAGTCACACAGACTAATGCTAGATGATATGGTAAAGGTTATAGTAGTGCTAATTATTTTCTACTCGGTATCTGCATTAGTAGAATATTTACCTAGTATTATATTATGATGAATACAGTTAGTATGAAAATGTTTAGTGATTATGAGCTTAATGTTGTAGAGTACAACGAAGATCAGATAATCATATTTCTATTTAGAGATGGTAGTATCATGACATGTACAGTATTAGACTATGCAGGTGTGAAAGATAAGTTAGAAGTGCCTATAATGTACTCACCAATATCACTGCTATTTAACAGTACTGTTGACGGTTATTACGGAGTAGTTAATTATGGTGATTCTTTCGGGGCTGTCGTGGTAGTTGACGGGGTACATAAAAAATTGGGGTCTTATGATACACTAAAAGAAGCTGCGTTTATAAGAGATTTATATATTATTGAACATAAAATAGATCAAAGACTAAATTTTGATCACGGAGAAAAGCAATGATAACTTTAGATGATATATTAGTATTTATACACTATAGCTATATCAGATTAATTAATAGACACATTAGCGTTAGATTTGGTAAAAGCTCTAACTACGCTATGCTGTTATCTGTAGCTAATAACAGATCAACTGTATGTATTGATAAAATGGTTTATAGTGATTATCTATTTTCAAGACAAACAGCTATTTGCATGATAGCGGATATAAGTTGAAAAAGAAGTGTTCTAAATGTGATGTAGTAAAAGACTTAACATGTTTTCATATTAATAGTGGATGTATTGATGGTAGAGCAGGATCATGTAAGCTATGTACTAAGAAAGCCTATCATAATAGAGTTAATGTAAAGATACTGCCAATAGTACTAAAGGTACTGGCATATGATAGAGAACATGATACTAACCTAGTTGAGTCAGTAATGAGAGTAACACTAAACGCAAAGGTCAGGGCATATGCGACATGATATAGTAAGTATTGAATTACATGATTTCGATTACATGGAATTTATTAATGAAGGGTGGGGTGATGACCAATCATTTTTATTAATATTTCTTAATGGTAATATTACATATACAGAGTATCGTGACATTGATAAAGTAGTATTTTACTCTAAATCTAATCTAATTAAGTATGCTGCTGTAGATCTAAATTGATGCGTGATGAAAAAGATATTATTAAAGATCTGGATAAGTTAGTAAAAGGGTATGAGCTGGTGACAAATCCTAATGAATCACTAAGGTTCTGCTTACATAAAGTGTATAAAATGTATTGGCTGCTGCTAGAGATTAGAGAGCTATTAAAAACTAAATAGGAGATATGTATGGGATTTATAAATGAGGCATTATTATTTTTAGGGATTACCTTGTCATTACTGGTGGCATTAATATTATATGCCTTCACACGTAATAATTACAATTGGGAAGAAACTTTAGCTAATTTTAAGAAAGCTGAAGGACATGACAAAGTGCTAATGGCGAGTATTAAGATACTGACTGTCCCAGTATTAGTGGCCATTGTTTTCTTTGGGGCTAATAAAGCATTTTCACAAGAGGTGAAATGGCTACCTTACTCTAAAGTTTTCGTGGGGTTAGATTATAATATTGCTGAGAAGAGTCCTATGTGTTTAGATGTTGGTACTAGTAATCGCGTACACTCTAATATTGGGTTTCAGCAATATATAGCTATTTACGGTAACATATCATTTAGTAGTAAGTTTACTCATAATAGTTGTGCGTTAAATAAAGATGCACCTGGTATAAATGCCGTAGGATTATCATTTGAGTGGATCATAAAATGAAATATTATGATTTTGATTATTGGGCTAATCTAGCTAGAGTTGACGTTGATCAATTCGACAAGCAGAAAGAGTATATAACTAGACGTAATATACATAGGCTGTCAGGTGGAGATGTACATAAGGAGTGGGTTAATAACATGTTACAAATCAAACGCGATAATGAGTCAAAGAAGTTTAAGAACAACTTTGTGTTAGCATCCAATGCATTTGGGCATATGCTAGATAGCTTAAATGAATTAAATGATGCTTATAAGGAGATGTGATATGACAGATAATGTAACCATATTTAACGCTCATAGATTTAGATTAGAGTTCTGTAAGGACTCTGGCCATACTTATGAGTGTGTAGAAGATACAGTAAATGATATGTTAATGCTTATGGCTAAGAGCGCAAGAGTATTTAATATTCCTATAGAGTACGCTGTGGGTTCAGTCTATAATAATATCGATGTAGACTTGTTTCATGATTATATGTGTAAGATATTATCAACTAAGTTGTGTGAATGTGACAAAGCTAAAAAGGTGGTACTACAATGAGAGGTTATTTATTTATAGCGGTAGTGTTAGGTATATCTATGATCGTAGTATCTAACATAAAGGCCGCGTCAATAGAGCTATTTTCTGGTGTTAGCTCATATAACGGGTACGTTAGCCTTAATAGATCAGCTTCATTAATAACTGAGTTAGGTAACGGCTATGACTATGCGCTTACTATGTCTAAAGAGGTTAATTACAGTAAGACTGACATTACAGGTAGTTTAGAGGTAGTAAACTCTGTTGAGGTTAATCAATTCTCAATGTCAGTTAGGAGAAAATTCAATTACGAGAATATATTTGCGGCTACTGAATTAGGTGTTGGGTTATCTATAGTCGACGCCACTACCAGCGCCAGATATAATAATGAAGGAACGTTAGAGAGTGAGTATATACCTATAGATGTATCTTTAACTTTTAGACAGTCTAAATCTTATGTGTTGCCATTTGCTGGGCTAATGGCTGGTATGTATTTGCATGATAATTTTTATGTATATGTTAGGTATAAATATAATGGATATAATGTAAAGGGAATGGGTCTAGGGGTAGACTTCTAAATAACAACAATATCAAACAAGGAGTGTTACATTAGCCTTGGTAGTTTTTACCAAGGCATTTTTTTATCCCCCGTTTAAATCATCATCATCTATTGTTAGATAGTCACTTAAGACCTCATTCTCATACTCTTCGTCTTTAAGTTTCTGAGCATTACGCTTTGAGTTCCTCTCTTGCCACTTATCTATTGCTGGCATCAAATCTTTTACTACAAATCTTCCACCGAACCAGAATGATATAACTATTAATGCTACCTCTAATATGACTGGATGTATATTATTTAAATCAGGCTGCTCTACCCAACCGAAGATTATAGATATTACTCCGATAGTGATTACAGGTCGTATCAAACGATTAATACCATCTACAAATATATCAAACCATGAATCATGAGACTTAAATTCCATAGACCTAGCGTTATCCTGTGATTCAGCAATTGCTTTTTTATCCTGCTCTGAATTTTCTTGTCTGGTTTTAGCTGATGGTACAAATCTATCTACAATATTAGATATTGAGTTAACTATACCTTTGCCATTTGAGCTACTACCGAATAAGGTAGGCACTACCTTAAACAAAAATCCTATTAAACTGCCCATTCTATTTCTCCACTATTGATAGTATCTTTTTGACATCGTTTTTTAATTCCCTCATAGCTATTTTTAATTCTTTAATTTGATACTCAGTCAAGTTCATGTTATTAGTTTTTGTTTTTAACTTTTCAATCTCAACTTTATTGTCACTTATGTGGTCTTGCCCAACTGCATAAGTACCTACCATACCAGCTAATAACACAGCTAAAGATAAATATTGTAAATAAGGTTTCATTTATTACCAGCCTCCGTAATGTGTCATTGAATAATGATTACCATCTTTATTACCGTTCGAGCCACCCCACCTACACAGATTGTGTAGTGATAGCCAGTACTCACCGAATATCTTATGCTGCTCAGTCTTAGTTAGCATCTTACCGTTTAATGTTAGGTTAAGGTCAATAGCTAACTTTAATTTATGCATCGACTTTGATGATGAGTAACCTTTCTTAACTCCGAACTTCCCGTTAACTCTTTTGTCACGAAATAAATCACCACCACGAATCATATACCCCTTTGAGTAGATATAAGGGACTAATAACGTTGTCATTAGGTAAAAGAATAATTCTTGTTTTTTTCCTAGTGTCATTTATATTATCCTGTAACTAGTACCTTGTACATTTAGAGTTCTAGTAGAGTCTGCAACTGCTCTTATTTGTAGATTTTGCCAGCCACTAATTGCTGTAATGTCTACTGTCATAGTACGGGATACGTATGAGGTAGTGAATGAAGATATAATGCTACCAACTTCTGTACCAACTTCAACATTTACATTAACAGTGCCTGCGCTTATTTTTGCAAAGAACTCTACCTCAATAAAGTTTGCATTAACTGGTATATATATTCTAATCGAACTGTGTATAAGTATACTGGATGTGGTTAGTGAATGTGACTCTGTAGAGTTACCAGCTATAATACCTTGCGAGATACCACCAGCATTAGCCCAATCAACTTTTGACTCTTTTACAATTTCAGTGGACCCTGCAATAGTAATGTCATTAGTTCCGTCAAGTGAGCCGCTAAGTGTTTCACCCTCCTTAGTACCATTATAAAATATTTTAACAGATGGTATTGCACCGCCCATTGTCATATTAATCCTATCTGTACCACCAGAATCTCTAGTGTAATAAGTGATAAGCTGTGAATTAGCAAGATTCTGTATGAAAAAACCGCCAGTGTAACTTAAAATTTCACTGCTTGTCCCAGTATGGCTAAGGCGTAAACCATTTGAGGTACCTAAGTACAGAAATTTATTATTAAATAGCCTTACATTCCCTGAATTATCAATAGAAAATAATTCTGACGTTGCATTATTAAGTGATAAAAGCTTTCCAGTACCATCATGTCTGCCATATATTAAAGCACCTGTAGCGTCAACATTATCTTCTCTAGCATGGAGTACATTACCAGTATGTGCTGGAGAGTTGCTATATGCATATATAGTGTGGCCTGTTGTTTGCGCCTCAGAGTCCACGGAAATCCCGTGTTTTGTTCCTGATGCTGCATCAAATACCTTTAACTTGGCTTTTGTTGGGGTAGTATCACCAATACCTACATTTCCTGAGTTACTAATTGTAATGAGTATACTGCTATAATCATCTTGTATACTTTTTGATACTGTCCCAGCACTTCTAGTACCGTTTGGGATATCTGCATTACTATCAAGTTTTAGTGAGTGATTGGCGCCTATGCCAGTAGCTGCTATAATTGCCTGTATTTTCTGTACCGCTGCTAGTAACTCTACTCTAGCTTGACTTGGGTCATCCGTAGCAGCATCTAGCTGTAGAGTTGTTAGGTCATCCGTAGGAAAGTTAGTTGCCATTTTTATGCCCCTTGTATAAATGCGTCAATAGTGGCATCTGCTAAAACACCACTACCATTATAAATTCTAATTCTAGCACCGTATGTTATTTGTTTATCTATTAGATCATACGTCCATCCAGCACCAACATTTTGTAGTGTTATACTTACATTTTTAATTGTAGCGTATAATCTAACTGCTGGTAATCTTATGTCGCCGACACCTATTCTAAAGTTACCTGTCAAAGTACTAGTGTCTAAATTTTCTATGTACTCCTCAATTGTCTCTGCATCATATATTGTTATTGCTTGAGTTACTATTACTGCTGTGGAGCTATTAGTAAGTGTTAGTCGTGTTTGGCTATATCTACCAGATACTTGATTACCTGATACTGCGTATGATGTGAAATTTATATTATCATCGCTGTGACTTTCTTCTAATACTATTGATGTAGCATTAGATGTCACACTAACCAGCGGTGTGTGTAGTAATATTGCACCTAGGTCAGTGACTAGTGATGTATATATTATGGTTCCATTAGCATTATCTGCCCATGATGTCCAACCCGCCCAATTAGTTACTGATGCCTGCAACCCGCCCCATGTAGTAATATTGGTTGCTATTAAGTCATTAACATCTAAATCTACCCAACAATTAGATTTAGTGCCAGGGAACCCAATAGCATGGTGGTCTACAGTTGCGATAGAGAATTTAATACGAGGATCGCCTAATGTTGAATTTACTAGCACAGCATTAGCAGATACATTGCCAGTCGTGTCCACTGCTTTTATACCTGCTGTATAGTTGCCAGCAGCTAATTGATTAGTCTCGAATGGTAACTGAGTTATTAGACCAGTATGCAGTGGTGTCAGTTGTGACCAAGTTAGACTTGTTCCTAAAGCAGCTCTTAACTCATAGCCTGCAAAGTCAAATGGTACGTTATTAATAAGTAACCCACCATCGAATAACCTAGTACCATCAGCTAACCTCTGGACTAAAAAACTATCGCAGTCAGGTGGTGGTGTTGTCTTACCTACCACTGTGTAGTTACTTATAGTCAACCACGTAGACCTAACACCTATATTATTTATAGACCTAACTCTTATGTCATAGTTAGTCCCATCTTTGACCGGAGCTATGAAGCCGCTGATTATTTCTAAATTTATTGTATTGCTAACAGGTATCCAATCAATATCAGAGCTTAATTTATACTCTAATTCATACCCACCAATATTTTGATCTATTGATGCTGTCCAACTAGCTTTAATACGCGATATGATAGTGCCGTCTGTAGTATTTAGTAACTCACTATCACCACTGGTTAATATTAGTACTGTTGGCGGTATAGCTATATTATCTAGCGCGTCCGGTACTGCTAGCAAATCTTCTGGCACAAATTGTACTCTGTGTGCCGATTGTCGTCTATCAGGTGATGGCGTACCGTAACCTGTGAACATACTAGCCCATGGTGTTGGAGGTATGCCTATAGCTGTTTGAGTTTGGTTAAGTGGATTACCCTTTACCGGTGTATCACCTTGATTTGCTATTAGCTTAGTTGTATCTGGTATAGTTGATGTTGATCCATCTAACAAACATAGCCAACCACCGGGGCTGCCACCAGCTCCACCACTAATTGCATAGTTACGCCAGTCACTTACACCTGCTATCGAATGGTCTATAGCTCCGTGGTTAGTGCCTGGGCTACCACTCAAATTAATGTACCCGGATACGCCAAAGGACATGCCACGAGAGATAGTAATTAATCCACCGCCACCGTTGCCGCCGTCTCCGCCAAAATCTCTTATTAAATTATTAGACCTATTGTATAAGTTACCACCACCACCCCCACTACACCCAACTAAAGTAGTCGGTACTCCTGTCAATGTATCATTGGTATTATTATTAACTAACTCAAATAACTCTACATTATTAGACGCTCCTGTAGTAACTTTTGACTCAACACTAACAAGGCCGAATGACTCCTGGACTATTCCACCACCTGCTTGGGTGTTGCCTAAATAGCCGGACAACCCTTTGGTTATTGGTGGCCACTCTGTAGGTACGTTTGCCACTCCTGCTTTTCCTTGTCCTATGCCTTCTATACCACCATTAGCTGTTATATGTCCTTTTACCCTTAAATCTATAGTGTTAGTTAGTGATACTATTACACCATTATCTATTGTAAGTGGCGCATTGTAGTAATATATAGTTGCTGGATCTGATCCTATCAATGTAACATTACCTGTAATATGTAGTATTCCACCTATTATTGATGTATTACCAGGGTAGTTAGTATCTAAATATGATTTTAATTCAGTGCCGAGAGATGTGTAGAAAGGATCGTCTAGTACTGCTGAAGATGTACCTATGGTGATAGCTCCGGCGGCGGCTGAAGATGCAAATAAATTTAGGCTTACTTGGCCATTACTCCAATTTATGGACATACCTTGTATTTCAAATGATCTATTGAGTGGCGCTAATGTACCATTATAATCTCTAACGCTTGTTAGGTTAACGTTCACAATGTCACCAACTTCTAAATAGTTTAAACTCGGTTTACAGAGTACTGTTAGTGTTATTGGTGGAGATGAATATCTATCTCGTAGTGAGTTAAACATACTAAGTAAAGTACTTTCAGTATGTCTTTGGCCGTCAAGTCCTTTTAATTTTATTATTTTTAACTTAGATTCAGAGTGCTTAACTATACTTGCTGCATCTATTAATAGTGTAGTTCTGGTGAACTTACTAGTTGATACGTTGTAATTCCATTCTATTGAATATGAGTTTCTTGTTAGTCTCATATTATGCTTTAATGTTGGTACTTGAAGTACATTAGTTTCATTTAACTCAACTACATACCCAGCACCTGCTAGTATCGAGTTAATTCTTTTTATGCCCAATGACCCATCATTATAGACTGGATTATACGCACCAATCATTCTATTTAATTCTTTCTCTATGAACTTCTTACCATCCTGTCTTTTAAGACCTTCAAACTTTGCTATTATACCATTAGCATCATTAGCTGTATCATATATGCCGTCTGGTAATCCTGTAAAGTCAGTTAGTTTAACTAGACTAGTATCTATATTTAAGTGCCATTTAGGTGGTAGTACCTTACCAGCCTGTTCATTTAAATTACCGGTCAATATAGCGTATATTAGTTTGGATACTGGCATCTCCAAGTAAACATATTCGTCTACTTTTTTCTTCCTAGAATTATCAGCTATTGATGCATCAACTGTATGGGGCTCAGCTAGAGTATTCAATACTCCTCTGCCATTCGTATCAACTACGAAAGATAGTCCTAAAGTGATGTCCACTACTGTACCTGTACATCTTATCACCTCTTTCTCAACCTTAATATACATGACTGTCGAACTAGGTGCATCAGAGTAACTAGTACCATGCTCATAGGTTGAAAATCCTGTCACTGAGTAAACAGGTATTAGTAATTGTGAACTATCTACAGTTGCACTAAGAGTAGTAGATGCTAAATCAAAGATATCTTTTCTTTCTGATCGTTGAATATCTGCTAGCTTTAAAATATATTTATTTTTAGAGAATTCAACACTATCAACTAATTGTGTGGCTATTAGTGAGTAGTCAGCCCATGCCATATCAGCAGCACCGATATAAACTCTTACTCTTCTACCCATTAGACCATTACCAGTATCTAATTTAGTGTTAAATAAGTTAGAAATTATTGACGCTGAATCATTAAGTGATATTGAGATATTGCCTATTGATGCTAACCCAGCATCAGGGTCAATCTTTTGACTAGTACCTGATATGTTAGAAATAGTTGATGATGCTACTGTAGCACCACTAGGTATTGCGTAATCTGAGTGGCTAGTGAAGTACTGAAGATCAGTGTAAGGGGATTTATCAAAAGACAATTCTATTGTGTACCTAGGAGCTTTTGAAGACTTAGAATTATATTCTATAAAATTTTGTGTATCTAATCTCATTAAACTTCTTCTAGGGAAAAAGTTATACTAACCTTATCACCTGTATTTGAGAATCTAGACTCTTGGTATCCACTGCTTTTAATTTTAGCTGATACTATCGTGGACGGTGATGCTACAGTACCATTTTTATCAAAGCTAAATGCTTCACCGTTTTCACAACTATCTAGAAACTCTACGAACTGGTTATAAGTAGATCCGGTTAGTGAGGTAGTGCTTATCGTATATTCGTCTTTACTATAATTTAGCTGTGACTCTATCGACCCATCTAATGATCTGGACACTGCTTTATTTACAACTCTTTTCCTAGCCATGGCCTTTACTTTGACATCTATTGAGTATAGTTGCCCTGACCCTCTAAGATATCCTAGTATTGTTATACTATTACCTGCTGATTCTGCTATTAGCGTTGACGTAACTGTGATAGTTGTAGTAGTTGATACTATTGATAATTGATGCCACCCATTATTAGCTGAATTAGTAAAGCCAGTCACTAGCACCCAATCACCTGAAGCAACTCCTAAAAAATCACCTGTAACACTAGAAAATGTACTATCAGTTGCGGATACATCAGTTTTGGCACTAACATTAAAACTAGTTCTAGTAATACTACGTAGCGCTGTGTATGTAACTGCTGTCACTAACTAGCCTCTCTTATTTCATCAGCCTGTCTGGAATCAGAGTCGAATAATACAATATCTTTATTATTAGTAGCGTCTTTTATTATCTCTACAAGTCTCTCGCTTAAGTCTTCCCCTAACATATCACCGGTGAATATTACCTGTGTTACGTTATTAGATGCTACTTGAGAAGGCTGTGATTGTGATTGTGTTGGGAAACCTTGATCCACTCCAGTTGACCTCTGTGATAATCCACCAATGCTGGTACTGCCGCCGCCGCCGCCGCCGCCGCCGCCAACTTTTGATAATTGCTCCGCACCTTTTAAGCCTGCTGCTATTGCTAAAGATACGCCTAAAGGGTATGGTGATACTGCTAACGCATTCATCACAGCTTGAGCAGTTGATGCTATAATAGAGGCTCTAGCTAAATCCTTTTGAATGGCACTTTGCTTTTTACCTTCCCTGCCCATTAAGCTACCTATGCTAGAAAATATAGATGATGCTGCACCAAGTTGGCCAGTTAATACTTTAGTACGTTTATCTGATGCATCTTTATTTATTTTATTTAATTTATTAGCATGTTGTGTTTCTAATGATTCTATTAGTGAATTTCGCTTATCTAATCCAATTAATTCATTTTGAAATGCATCCTCTACCATAAAAGATCTATTTAAAAATGATTCTTGCATTCTTTCGTTCTCAGACATTAGTGAATTCTCTAAGACTTCCAATTTAGATGCTGCTGTGCTACGCGCTTTGTCAATTTCAGAGCTAGTCTCAGTTCCTACACCTGTGCCACTAATTATTTTAGATTTTGAGTTAGCCACTTGTTCAGCCGCTTTTTGTGCTGCTACTTGAGCGTCTTGTGCCCATTTTTTAATGTTATCACTTGGTAATTCTTTCGAAAGTAGTTTATCAAATTCTTGCCTTAGAAGATTTAATCTTTCTTTTGCATCTCTTGCCGCGCTTGATATAACTCTTAGAAATTTTGGTTTCTCAAAATCTTTATCAAATAATCTTATAAAACTTAACTGTGCATTACCTATAGCTTCAAGTCCCTGCATAAATATATTAGCTATACCTGCAAATGCTGTTCCAACACCTTTCCATACTACTTGTAGACCGTAGGCAGAGTCCGCGATAAATCCTATAGCACTAACTATGCTATCAACTGAGCTAGTGACTTCATTTTTAAACCCACCTGACTCTTTAGCAGCGTTTACAAATGATGTTGCTAAAGCATCAACGAAAGGCGCTAGTTTAGTTGCTATTATGTTACCTAAACCTTTAAATGCAGCCTTTGCCCGCGTTACGCTGTCATTAGCGCTTTCTATTTTTGATGCGCTTATGCGATCTATTGCTATGCCGAGTGCTTTTGCTTCCTCTTGCACTGCTTTTAACCCATCTTTACCAAGTGCGAGAGTATTTAATAATGCTGTACCTCTACCGCCAAATATATCATATGCTATAGCGGTTCTAGTGGTGGCGTTAGTCACCTTATTTAATTTTTCAGCTATTAATTCAAATTGTTTATCAACTGGTAGCTTCATAATATTAGCAACTGATATGCCTAAAGTGTCAAAGTGCCTTTTATATGTCACTAGACCGTTATCCGCATCCGCTATAGCTTTTTGTTGTTTTGTTAGTGATTTATTTAAAGTATTAGATGATACACCTGTTAATTCAGCAGCATGTTGCAGACCTGCTAGCTTTTCAGTAGTTATTCCTAATTTGTCGGAAGTTTTGGCTAATTGATCTGCTGACTTGAAAGACGCTATTGTTAATGCTGCAATACCTACAGTTCCAGCTGCTAACACAGCTACACCTGCCATTTTAGCCATTGACGTGCCCATCTTATTAATAGATTGTCTCATTTTACGAGTAGACCTTATTAATTTTCGCTCGAACTTTTTATATGTCTTAGTAGCCTTTTGAGTACTACGTTTAAAAGACGCAGTATTCATCCCTAAGCTAACAAATAAATTACCAACCTTTTTAGACATGCTACTTTAAACTCCGCAGATAAAAATACCAGCCATTAAGCTCTAATGATGTTAGTTCCATTAGACTCTCTACTGACATATTTAATTTTAAAGCAAGCTCGTATAAAAATCTTACTTCTTGGCAGTTAATTACTTTTTTTCTATCTCTTCCATTTCATCATCATACTCAGCCATTGCCTCAACAATATCCGATACAACATTTGAGTCAACCATAGTCATTAACTCTGTTACATTTGATGGTCTAAACATAGCTTTACCGTCACAATCTACAGCACATTGTATTAACCGTTCTACGCCTGCTCGCATCAAAAGACCTTTGTTATAAAAGATCATCCATTTTTCCTGAGCCTTCATTGTAACAGCTTTTTTGAAGTAAATTCTCATGAGTTCAGTAGATTCAGGGTCTGACCATCCAGGTACATCTATATATCCCATCTCGCCTGAAAGTTTTAATTTAAAATTAATCTTTGCATGTTGTAAGTGATCCATTATGCCACCGTACCGTCAACTAATGCACCAGTACCCTGTAAACTAAATGATTGAGTCACCATTGAGCCTTTAGAACCAGCCATACCTTTACCTGTTACTATAGCCGTACCTACTCTAGACACATCACCAGTGACGTTACCCTCTGGAAGAAATGTTACTGTTATGCTAGCTCCAATTACCATAGCACCTTGAGCTGTGGTATCTGTTTCATCCCAATGAGCATTTATTGAGCCAGTCCAACTGGTCATATCAGATTGAAAAGTTTTGGCAGTATCTGATAGCTCACTATCTTCTATCGTATCACCAGTTTCATCTATTGAGTAGTCAAGTAGTTCTGCAATAGTATTGGATCCAATTTGTACGATGCCCTCAGAGCCTTTATGATTTGCCATTGTCTTTAACCTCTTTTTTGTTTAATTTAAAAGTCTTTTTAGTAACTACTTCACTGGCAATTTCCCAGCCCTTTAAAGTCATTTCATTAACTGAGTGTCTAGGTACTTCTATATTAATAAATGAATTTTTATGCTTCATCTCTATTAACTTCAATTTACTATCCCCTATGAGAAATTATAACGTCCACCGAAGAGTTATAAGATTTTAATTCGTTGTCGTAGTTGTCACTATCATTTTCAATTGTTACATCTAATATTGTTACACTTGACTCAACACCTTGCCACCTTTGCATTGCAAGTATTATCTGATCTGCTACATCTCGGCACGATAAGTGAGTATTCGCATACACGTCTATCTGGTATCTTGGTTCTGAGATATCCGTATCACTAGATAACAATCCTATTTTTACGGTACTTATACGCTGATATGTGACGTATGGCATTAGTACGTCTTGAGGTGCAGTCATAGGATATATCCTAGCAGACACAAGGGTGCTAAGACCTACAAATGTACTTAATCTACTATATATAGCTCTATTTATACTCATTATTACTATAATTTTTTAAATTGTTTTTCAAATTCTTGAGCCATGGTTATCAACATACCTTCTTGATTTTCATCAAATGCTGGCCTGAGAAATGGCCGAGCTGCTGATTTCTTAGAGCCAAACTCTACTAAATGTGCGTATGAAGTTCCCACTAACGCATTAACCTCTATAAAACCACTCTTAAATGGTAGCGCTTTCACAAAGAAGTGTTTTTTTAGCAGACCTGTTCTTTTTGGCGCTTTCTTCTTCGCTTTTTTTAATAAATATCTAGCGCTTGCTTTAAGAGCATTAGTAGCTACCTTATGCTCTAATTGGATACCTAATTTCTTAAGAGCTAATTCTAACCCCTGCCCACCATCAAATTTCATTTCAATACTCATAATATTTCATCGCACATTATAAGTAACTCTTTATTTTTTTCTTTTATATTTATAATTGATAGTATATTTAGGCTCCTACTACCATATAATATTCTCATTTTAGTAGTGATACCAGAAATATATCTAATTCTTATCTTTACACTTATTTTAGCGTCAACAGATTTTAATTTATAAAGTTCATTACCCACCAATGGCGTAACGCTAGCCCAAACTACTGCTAATAGTACCCATGTAGTTGTCACCTCTCCTGTATTAGATTGTACTTCCACTGCACTCTGTATAGTTACTTTTTTATTTAATTTACCGGCTATCATAACTTTATAGCCCTGTATGGTAGCATTAAATGCTTAAATGATAATGGTAGTTCTGTTAATGCTATTTCCGTAGTATGTTCTCTATTTTCATAAAGGTATCCAACTAGTAAAAGTATTGCGTGCTTTAGTGGATCTGGTATATCAGTTGGGGCCCCATACCCTACTACAAATTCTACTGTTATGGTATTTTTAACACTTCTTACACTTGGCCATGATTGATTATAGGATAGCTCTAAACTGGCTTTTAGCGCAAATAGATCAACATCGTATATTGAAGATGATAACGTCTGCTCAGTGCCATTGATATCTATGTATTTAATACTAACAATTGAAGTAACGGGTAGTAAATCTAGTACAATGTCTATAAACGAGTTGTGATAAGACCTCCATGTCTGACTAATCATCATGACATTATATGACTGCTCTATGTACTGTCTAGCAGTAACTATTAGTGATGTGATAACATCATCTTCTAAACTCCCGACAACTCTTATATGATCCTTAGCCTCTATTAGAGACACGGGTTCATTAGCTGGTTGCGTTAGAATAACTAATGGCATTGCTAATTAACTTCCTCTTTTGCTAGTTTTTTTGATAATTTTAATATCATATCATCAATTAACTTGGCATCTTTTTTATCAACTACTACAGCTAAATCTGATATTACAAATCTCATAGCCGTTTCATTATCAGGAGTGTCAAAAACCTCTTTAGCTTTGACGTGAATATTCTCACCGGATAGGCAAGTTAGCATTCGTACTTTCATATTTAATATCCTTAGTGATTTGGGTTGGGGGCTTCCTTGCCCTAGTTTATTATACTGGTTGTGCCATATATTTTACAGCACTGGTATCCAATAAATCAGCATCCGTTCGCATGAATGCTATAAACGCAACTTGTCCAAACTCTGCATAACGCTCAACTAATCTAACCATTGTCATATCCATAACGTCACGAATATGGTACTGAGACATGTCACCGTAGATTATTGATTTAGCTACCGTAGCTATTGATGCAATACCCTGGTCGATGATATATGAGTCACCGTCCAATGTGGCAGGTGCGTCACTTATTACGGCTGGAGACCATAAAGGTAATCCATTTGAATCAACTAGTTTTTTAAGAGCTTTTAGAGTGGTATCATTAAATGCCCATCGTGCACCAGTTCGGTAAGAAGGGTCTACCGAATGCTTAAGATCTAATAACTCTAAATACGTCACTGCTGCATTAGATGCGGTAGTAAAACCTGAGTTAGTGGATGCTGTAACTAATCCATTTGGTTGTGCTGTACCTGTGCCAGTTGCGTAATGTGCTGCTGTAGCTCGTCCTAGTCGTTCAGCGAACTTCCCTTGTATATAGGCATCCATATTAAATGCGCTATCCTGCATTAATTCGGAGGATACTCGAATTATTTTAGATGTATACTTATATGCCTGTAAGATAATTTCTGAAAATGCCAAATCCTGCTCACTATCGGCAGTGTTTTCTGCTAACAATGCACCTGCATTACCAGTATCATTGTTAACTTGAAATGGCATGTCTGCACCAGTGGTACTACGAATAACAGTAGCAGCACCGCGAATTCCGCCGAATGCTAACATTTTATTAATAATGACATTAGCGAAATCTTCCGGGATTAAGTATCCACCAGCACTTGCGGTACCTACACTCTGTGCTCGAACCTCCATACCCTGAGCTGCTCTTGCCTGTGATCGTAATTGTTGTAGTGCCTGGGCTTGTTCTACCGATAATCCTGTGTGTCCAGTTTCGGGACTTCGTAAGATTGCAGAGAATGCTTGGCTTCTAATCTCACTTTCTTGCTTTGATTTTTCTTCATTCGTTAATTGCTTATTACCTGAACCTTCTTCGCTACGACCTTCTACTGCTAATTGCCGTTCATTTTCGCTGTCTAAATCTGCGAAAAGTGTGTTAGAGCGCTTAGCATCATCAATACGAGAGTCTAATGATTCAACGGCTGAATTCAGGTTATCCCAATTTGTACGTTCATCAGCACTAAGACCTCTGTTATCTGTCTCTGCTGTTTTAACTAGCGTATGCATTTGAGTTACGGCCTGCGCGCGCTCCTCTTTTAGTTTCTTTGTTGCAATATCCATTACTATATTCCTCTATATTAAATTAAATTGTGTTATTTTCTAGTGGCTACTGCCAATTTATTTGTAAACTACTGTTTACCTAATTCTATTAGTTGTAACTTTCTCTTATCTAAGTCAAGCTTATCAACATTTTCAACTTCTTTAGACTTTTTAAATACTTCTAATCCTCTTAATCCAACTTTAGCATCTGGGTACGCTGGATATGTTACCGGTGATACGTCATGTAATGATCTAATCTTAATTATAGTTCTAACAACTCTACCTTCATCATCTTCCTGCCAGTCATCTTCCTCTACAACAAATGCAAATGATGATTGATCTATATCACCACGTCCCATTGAAACCGTCAGGTCTCTACCTGCCGTGGTATCTGGGATATCAACTTCATAACTTAGTCCGGTGTCGTCCTGATTTATCCTAAGAGTTTTTGATTTTGTCCTACCTAAGACTAGGTTAGGGTCATGATTAAATAACGCTCTAACATCATCACTCATAACATCATCAAAAGCGCCTTTTTGTATTTTCTCCCTGAACCCGCCTAAATTTTCGCTTAGAGTATCAAACACAGCGGCATGTCCTTTTAATGTAGATTTACTATCATCACGAGTTTCTATTGTAATGTTGGTATTAAAAAATTTACGCTCTATGTTATCCATTGACCACTTCCTCTAATTGATTAATTCTTAAACTATGCCAATCCTCTACAATTCCCCTAAGGTCTTTTGAGTTATATATAATTTCCCTAACCTGTTCCACCAACATTATAGCATCATTCTGTGGTATCTCCATATCATCTATTAAAAATCTAGTATGTCTTTTGACAAACTTATTAAACTTTTCTTCAGAACTCGATGGGTTCTTTATGATGTCTTTTAAATCTCTACACTCTCTAGCCAGTATAGTATCTATTTTTCTTTTTGGTGCTTGGTTTATTGGCTCCATGTTAGATGGTCTTAAGTATATGTCACCATTTTTAATTCTGTTCAGATCTTCTAATGAACGAGCATCATTCGGTGACATGAATCCGCTCTTGATGCCTATCTGGTAAGACTCGTAACGCGATTTTTGATCACCGCGTAACAAGCCCTCTATCTTAAACTTTATAAAAAATTTAGCTCTATCTGAATCTGATAGTAACTTTCTATTCAATTCCTGTTCCCACCGAACAAGCCAAGGGCGTAGTGTGTGAATTACAAAGTCTAGTGATTGCTGTTCAATATTGCTAAAACTAGATTTTTCTAAATCTGCTAACATGTGCGGCGGTACTCGATAGATACGCGCTATTTCTGATAACTGGAACTTTCTAGTTTGTAAGTATTGTGCATCTTCAGGTGCTATACCTATTTGCTTGTAGGTCATTCCTTCCTCAAGTATCGCGGTTTTAAAAGCGTTGCTTGTTCCAGTGAACATGTCTTTCCATGACTTTTTAAATTCACTTATGGCTTCTGTGCCCATGGCTGCTGGGTGCTCGAGTATTCCGTTTAGTACTGCGCCGTTATCGAAAAACTTTGATCCAAATTCTTGCGTTGCTAAACTTAATCCTAAATTATCTCTCGATATTGCTATTGGCGAATATCCTGTAATACCATCGAACCCTAGACCAGCTATATGGATAATGTCTGATGGGCTGATATTATGTGCTGTGCCATTGATAGTTACTTTATATGCTAGCTCACCATTTACTCTGTGTGCTAACACGTTACCAGGGTCAAGTAGTGTGATGCTATTTACTTTAGCACTTGTAGGATTTCTATTAATGAAACTGTACCCGTTCCCTCTAAGGAGTACGTGTGCTCCCTTAGACTCGCGCCATGACATAGAAGTAATATCCTGGTTAGGTTCATCATGCAGGATTTTATAAAGTGGGTGGTTAAATGCTAATTTTTTACCGTTATCTGTCCGCTCATATATCATTAACGGCAGGGAGGCCACTGTTTCAGATATTATCCTGACACAAGCCCACACAGCTGATATGGACAGTGCTGTACTTTCATTAACTAACTGACCTGAAGAGCTTTTAACGCCACCCATGCTCTCTACCAACCAATTAGCTGGGTTACTGATAGGGGTAGCTGGGTTCTCTAAGCTTCTGGTTTTTAGTTTGTCAAATAAACCCATTTACATAGCCCTTAAGCCGATTAGAAATAGACATATACCAGTGGATATTATAGCATATATTGGATTAATAATATATGTCCCAACCATTATAGTTAATGTTCCAGTAACTATTAACGTGTCTTTTAAATCTATCATAAAACTATCAACCCTCTGCTTTTATATATTGACTCATGTGTTTCATGAAGTGTGGCTCTGGCTAGACCCATGATAATAGCAACTACCCCATCTATTTTATTTTCTGGTCGTTCCTTATTCGGAAATATATTGTCCTTTAAATCTAATTTAGCTGTGACATTACCGAACATCCATTTTAATACAGGGTCTTTTTGAAACTCTATGGCATTATCAACAATCAACTCTTCTAGTTTCTTCATTGGCTCACTAAAATTCTTGACAGTTGCACCATATTCTATCATAGGGAATCCTTCTTTCTGCATTAATAATGCGAATTGCGTTGCTTGAAATGGATCATAAGGCACTTCCTGTACCTGGTAATTAGATTTTAACATTCTCATATCATCACTAATAGCGTCGTAGTCTATTACACTACCATCAGTTGCCGTTAACCATCCTTCAGCATGCCAAGCCTTATACATATCATTAGCTGCTATCGTATCCTCTGGTAAATAGTGAAAAGCAAATACAGACCACTTTGAATTTTTTGATGTCGGTGGAAATAATGCTACAAGTGCAGCGACATCTAATTTACTAGCTAAATCTAAAGCTAGATAACACTTATCACCTAGCCTATCTTCCATTACTAATTCAGTAGTGCATTTTTCATATGATAACATATTCATCCATGCTGACTTGGCTCCGATCCATTGGTTAATATGTTTAGTTCTATACTCGGCTTGCTTGAGGGGTGAGCGCTTGGCCTGTATTAATTGCCCATCTAGGTAGTCAGGGTCTACGCTTATACCGTAGTTTGGGTTAGCTTTTTTTTGTGCTTTAATAGTTGACCAGTCATCACCATCGTCTATTGTGTAGATGATGCCAAATAATCTATCATCTATTTCAGTCTTTTTTAATATTTTTATTAAATCTAATCTACTATCATAACACGGTGATCCCATGTTAGACCCTGCTGTTGTTATTATTAATAGTAAAGGGTTTTTACGTGCAGCCATTCCCGTCCTAAATGTGCTAGGCACTTCTGAAGTTTTATGCTCGTGATATTCATCAACGATTCCGCAAGATGGGCTAGCACCATCATGTGGTATTCCTATAACTGGCTCAAACCTCGAATCATTACTGATTTTATTTAGTGTTTTGGCATTAACTGTTATACCAAAAGCTGCTCTTAAATTTGGTGTCCTCTCTAATATTCTTTTGGCTGGTCTGAATACTTCCCATGCCTGTTTTTCAGTTGTAGCACCGCAATAAATCTCTGCCCCAAACTCATTTTCTATTGTCATCATACCAATACCAAGACCGGAGAAAAAAAACGTCTTGCCATTCTTGCGTGGCACTTCGATATAAACTTCTCTAAATCTCCTTCGACCATTATATTTAAAATAGAATCCGTAGACATTAACTACACAGAATATTTGCCAATCTGATAACTTTAACTTTTCTTTATTGTTCGCCCACTCCCCTTTAACGTGAGGTAGCATTTCTAAAAAGTTACACCACTTGTCAACTTCTTTTTCGTCCATGATAAATTCTTTTCTTTTGAGGTCGCTTAGAAATCTACTGCATGCTAACTTGACATATATACATGCAGGAATAGGTCGTGACTTCCTAGTAACAGACTTAGAATATTTTATAGCCCTATTTAGAAAACTTACTGAACTCATTTACATCTTCTTTGTCAACTATTAATTTAGCTCGACCGCTTGGGTCTAGACCTATCTTACCAAGTTCGGTAGTTAATCTGCCAAGTCTTGGAGTAGGCATTCCACCCAATCTAAACTCTGTTAGCAATGTTGCGCATATCTCAACTATGATAGTATCTGATCCTGTTAGCACACCGGGAGGTATCATGCCGACTAACTCTATCCATGAATCTACACATGGTAAGGTTAAATGTTTCGGTGGTTTGGTAGGAAATGAACCATTACCTTCAGGTTCTTTAGGTCTTGAACGCTGTGGGTTAGCTTTAAAAGCCCCCTTAGCTTCAAGTATTTTTGTAGGCTTTCTAGGTCTAGCCATTAATAATTACTCCTAACATTAATAGTTTATTATGTTGCTGTAAAATAAAAGCTTTTTGCTGCGGTCTTTAACGCTGCCCCTGTAGAGATTTTTCTTTTTATGTGCTACTGTTATTTATTGTTTATTAAGTTAATAATTAATTGCTAATTACCTAGTCGTGTCTTTTTATCATGACATGTTTTACTCATTGCTTGCCAGTTACTCTTATCCCAAAACAATTTCATGTTACCCCTATGAGGTACGATGTGATCTACTACAGTAGCGATAGTTATTTTTAATTTACCGTTATCACATCCAACACACATGCATAGTGGATGAGCCTTTAAGTATATCTTACTTTTCTTTTGCCACTCTGCTGTGTACCCGCGCCTATATGCATTAGGTCTATTAGCATCACACATTGTATTTAAGTCTTTATTATGTTCTGCTTCGTGTAATGCGCAGAACCTTTTATTAGTTACCTCTATGCATCCAGCCTTGTTACATGGTCGTCTTATCAAGTTAGGCATTAATGAACCTATTACCTATAATTTTTACATTGATAGTAAAGTCAAATACACGGAATTGATTTGTGCTACCTATGAGATTTAAAGAATATGACTTACCAATCACGCCTGAAGATAACCTAACTCTTACCACAGTACTGCTACTTTGTAATGCGTCGCTAACTACAGTAAGGTCATTATCAACATTAACAATGTATGGTGATATAACTTCATTACTATACAGCCAATCTTCTACACCCCCGCCATTAGTTGTTTGCTTTAGGTCAAAGTAAAAATCTAATATTTCTAAACTTGTTTTGGTTTTAATTGCCATACCATTACCTATATTATTTAATATATTAAAATATTGATATGTTAGCATTATAATTATATGTTATATAGTTTTAATCGAATTAAATTAATTCACTTTTTACAGTAATACTTTATTACGCGCATGTAGTTATAAATTTGGATTACTAATTTGATTATCTCTTAATTCAAGAGCAGCATTTAATAGTATGTTATTATCAGGTGAAGCAATTACTGCATCCAACTTAGCATTAGTGTCACCGACATCTAGTACCTTACCTCTTAATGATATAGATGCTATTAATTCCGACATGCTTTTTAGAAATTTATTAGATGCGTTATTAGTATCTCTTATTTCTTTATTAATATTTAATATATTAAATTGTAGTGCCAATTCTTCTCTAACGTTAGAATTATTAACACCTGATATTAGATTTTGTAAGTTAGATAATATTTGTGTTGATTCATTTAAATTTTCAGTTAATATAATGCCAGTCAAACCATTACGATTTATTAACTTTATAATTCTATCTGCTATTACCCAATACTCACGTACATACATTAAAACTCTATTAACTTTATTTGATAATAACTGGTTTGGATCTGAAGGTAGCATATTTGTAGCCTCTTTAAGTTTATATGCATAGATAATAGCATACCACTACTAAATATCAAGCATCACTGATGAATGGTGCCCTAAAACAACCTAGAACACTACTTTAGCCTATAATAACAGTATATTATAACATTAAGTTCTAGGTATTTTAAACCTAGAACAAACCTAGAACACGACTTTAGACTATAATAGCAGTATATAGTACTGATATGTTCCATGTTCTAGGTTTTTTTAAAATTTAAAGCATATATATACACCACTACTACCTATACATTTGTATATAAGCACTTTGTACAAATTGTAAAAAACCTAGAACATAGTCTAAAGCGTTGATTTTACTTCAAAAACAGCGAAATAAAACATAGAACAAGACCTAGGTTTTATCGCCGAATCTGATAATCTCATTAAAAATAAATACCTTAGTCTTTATAAGATAATGTAAAACTTGACAAAACTTACCTCAATGCTATAGTTAATCTCAAGGCCGCGACACAATGCCCCCCAACTGTATAAGCCGTCTTCACTAGTGGCCTTTTGTTATACGCTTCAGTTGAGGAGGCTCCACTAATTAAGGTTAACTAAATGTGAATAAAACTATAATAGGAAAAGTGCGCGTATCTTTTGACGTTACACCGATAATGTTAAAAGATTTAGATGAGGCTATTAAATTTAAACAACTAAGAATTTATAAAAACGATGGTATATTTGAAAACTGTGCTAGTAGGTCACTAACTATACGCAGATTAATAACAAGATTCATTAAGGATAATAGTTAGTGAATAAAAAAGAACTAAAAGAATTAGCGCTTGATGATTTAAAGAGAAGTGGATTAGATTTATCTGACTACAATAAAATGAAATTGCAAGTGTGTGACGAAGAACAAGCCGAACAAGTACTAAATTCTGGATTCTCTACCTTCGGTTATGTTATGCCTTACTTTGACATAAAGGGTAATGTAATAGATAACATACGCTTTCGTTTTTTAGAAGAGCTACTAAACGCGAAAGGTAAAAACACGAAGTACTCTCAACTAAAAGGCTCACCAACCAAATTATATTTCCCACCATGTATAAAGTGGAACAACATATTAAAAGACTCTTCTATATCTATAGTATTCACCGAAGGCGAAAAGAAAGCATACGCTGCATGTAAAAAAGGTATACCCACAATTGGATTACCTGGCGTTTGGGCATTTAAATCTAAGAAACTACAAAAGTCATTGATAGATGATTTTAAAGATATTATTTTATCTGATAGAAAAGTAATAATCTGCTTTGATAATGACTCACACACTAATACCGATATACTAAAAGCTATGCGAGCATTTGCCAAAGAGCTGGATAATGCAGGTGCTAATGTAGTTAGTAAAGAACTGCCATTCGACCCGTATCAGAAAATAGGGATGGATGATTATCTACTAACTAATAGTAAAAAGGATTTTTATAATCTAAAAGAGTTAGAGTTTACAGACATTACAGAATTAGATAATCTAAATGAAGAGGTCGCATATATTCAAGAGTCCGGCAAAATATACGACTTCAGTAATAACCTGTTTATGTCTGAGTCATTGTTTATAAAGTTAGCCTACTCTAATAGGACAATGCAGGGTGAAGATGGATTAATATCAGTGCCTGCCAAATGGGTGGTGTGGCCAGGCCGTAGAACACACAGGAGATTAACGTATCAACCTGGAAAACAGAGAGTTACTAAAGACAATGAATATAATTTGTGGAGCGGCTGGGGCACTGATCTTAAAAAAGGTGATATCACTCTCTTTACAAATGCAGTTAATAAGATTTTCGACAATAAAAAAGGTAATAATCAAAATCTTGTAGATTGGTTCTTTGATTGGATAGCCTACCCTATTCAGAATCCAGGTGCTAAGATGTTAAGTGCCGTAATGCTCCAATCAGTTGAGCAAGGTACAGGTAAAAGCACTCTTGGGTTATGCATAGGAGCCATGTACGGAGATAATTATAAACTAGTTGATGATGCTCAGTTAAGTATGGCTCATAATGAATGGGCTGTTAATAAGCAATTCATATTGGGGGATGAAATTAGCGGCAAAGATAGAAGAGGTGAGGCCGACAGAATAAAGAATTTAATTACTCGTCCCACTATCACTATTAATAAAAAGTTTCAGCCAACCTATAGTATACCTGACTGCATTAACTACTTCTTTACAAGTAACCACGTTGATAGCCTCAACATCGATCCAGACGATAGACGCATATTCTTTTACAGCATATTAGCCGGTATTGGCCTAACTCTAAAAGAGGGTAGAGATTTAGAAAACTTTAGAAAAGGTAATGGTACTGCCTATCTATTAAATTACTTTATTAAAGAACATAAGATAAGTAAAGGATTCGATCATAGATCCAGGCCGCCAGTAACTGAAGCTAAATTAGATTTAATAGATAGCTCGTTAACAGATATGGAACGTTATCTATCTGAAATGAGAGTTAACGCAGATTTTATGCTAGTTATAAATGGTGTAGCTATAAATAAAGATTTATTTACTGCAACACAAATCGCATCACTATACAGCGCATCTCACCCACAAGCTAATGTTACACTAACATCTATGGGTAAGGCACTTAATAAAATCTTTTATGATGCCCCAAAATTTAAAGTAAGGACATCCACAGGTATTAAAAGCATAAGAGCTATGCGAAACTTTGGTAAATGGGCTAATGCTGATAGTGATACAGTTAAACGTCACTTTGATAAGTATAAAGATGATCTGGAGAGAGCCAGAGCGCGTAGGGAAAAGTTTCGTGGGAAAAATGCTAATGAGAGGTAATGAGCGCAAAGATTATTGTAAGTTGGTTACGCCGATATGGACTAATAAACAAGAATTGTCAGCAATTTACGAAGTTGCTAGGTACTTAACAAAGTCAACTAAGGTGAATTATAATGTTGACCATATAGTTCCGCTAATCCACCCTTATGTTTGTGGGCTACATTGCCTTGATAATTTAGACATACTAAAGGCCACATTAAACTTGCATAAATCAAATAACTATTGGCCTGACATGTGGGATAGTAACTTTGACTTAGAGTTAAATGACACGCTACCGTACCAACTCAGTTTATTTTAAATTAATTAACAATTAACCTTGATATTAATTATTAACTACCCTATAGTTATATATATATCAAAGCACATCAACAAAAGGCCTCTACCATGTTAACTAATCAACAAAAAGTAAATATCGCTAAAAGACTTATTAATTTACACAAGGAAAGTAATGTTAGTAATTGGGGTGCTTATTATGGTCAATGTGAGTACACTATAATGTTAAATACTTATAAAAGCCTAGCTAATGGTGCGTTCGGCGAAATTATAGAGTCAGAGTTATTTAATAGCGTACTAATTAAAGGGTTTGAATCTAAAAAAGGTAGTGATATTATGTTTAGATGGGTTAGTTAATAATTAACCTTGATATTAATTACTAACTACCCTATAGTTATATATACCAAAGCACATTAACAAAAGGCCACCACCATGAAAAAAATTACTAATACACAAACAAGACTAATAGACTTACGTAATCTAATGCTCAACTTTCCTGAAGATGCTAAGTTAGAAATGTCTCAATGGACACCATACCGTTATTATCTTAATGTGGAATGTGGTACAGCATGTTGCGCTGCTGGTAACGCAGTAATTTACCTTAAAAGCTGGAGCGATCATTTAGAGTTTAGAGATAAAATGATAACATATATTACGGCAAAACTTAGCATAAATTCTACTATAACATTAAGTCATTTCCTACCAGATTTAAATTCTGATGAATTTAATAGTATATTCATTTATCCAGATACCACGGAAGAAGTAGCAGCCGCAATAACAAGATTTTTGGAGGACTAACATGTCCAAATACTTTATCTGTAAATGCGAAGAAAGAAGTAAACCAATACAAGATAGAAAGTGGGTTATATTGGAGCACATGTTTAATAGCTGCCCATTTGTTAAAAAGCCAGGAGTGCCAAGCAGGTGGTCAACTGTTAAGTGCCTATCATGTGGTGCTATTGGTAGAACCAGAGGTAAGTATGTATATGATTTAGAATTAATCAACACTGGATTAAAATATACAAAAACAAGTAAATTAAATGTGCCTAAGTTCGTTCGATTTGTAGCAGTGGATACAGACGGCACAGTAAAAGGATTTGAGTCTAGGCCATACCTAACATACATGGGAGAGTGGCACTCAAGTCACCAAAATTATTTGATTGGTAAAAGCGAGCCACCGTTTTCATGCACTGTATACCTATATCAAAGAAATGAGGTAATAAAGTGAAGACAATTGTAGTGTGGTTTTCTAGTGGTGCAGCTAGCGCAGTTGCTGCAAAGATGACAATTCAGCGGTACGGTGACAGCTGTCATATTAGAGTCGTCAATAACCCTATTAAAGAAGAAGATTCGGATAATCTAAGATTCCTAAAGGACGTTGAAAAGTGGCTTGGTGTGGAGATTGAATTTGCCATAAATAGTAAATACCCTAATTGTTCAGCGGTAGAGATTTGGGATAAAGGATTTATGTCAAGCATTCACGGTGCGATATGCACTCTACAATTGAAAAAGACTGCGCGATACCAATTCGAAGCAGATAACGATATTGATTTTCACGTTTTAGGTTTTACATCAGAAGAGGAGCGGCGATTTATTAGTTTTCGTGACAATGAACGTTCTAATACTCTGCCAGTCTTAATTGACGCAAATTTAACTAAGGCTGATTGTTACAAAATACTACAAGATGCAGGAATAGACCCACCAAGGATTTACAAGCTTGGATACCCCAATGCAAATTGCATTGGCTGTGTGAAGGCGACATCACCAACCTATTGGAATCACGTTAGGAAAATGCATCCGGTGATTTTCAAGGAAAGAGCTAAACAGTCTAGAAAAATAGGAGCTAAGTTAGTAAGAGTTAAAGGGGTTAGGATTTATCTTGACGAATTGAGTCCTGATTCGAAAGGTAGGCCTATGAAAGCTTTAGATTTCGAGTGCGGTATTTTCTGTAAAACTGAATGATAAGGATAAGTAAATGAGATTATCACAATTGACAATTGACAGACTAACGGATTTGAAAGGTCTAATGCTGAACTTCCCAGAAGATGCAGAATTAGATATGACAAAATGGAGACCCACATGCTCTACTGCCTGCTGCGCTGCTGGTAACGCAGTAATATACCTTAAGAGCTGGAGTGACCACTTAGAGTTTGATGATAGTGGCATAGGTTTTATTAACGATGATGTTGTTATTAATACTAAGCGTATTTTAAGAAGGTTCTTACTCGGGATAAATGTACTCGAATTTGACAATATATTTGTATACCCAGAAACTACGAAACAAGTAGCAGCCGCAATAACAAGAGTTTTGGAGGATTAACATGAATAATTTAAAGACTTTATTTTATATAACTATATTGGTAGTAATGGCTTACTTTGTAATAAGCTGCACATCACCACAACCACGACAAGTAATTGAACGTGTGCCTTATAGTGCAGTTGAAGCAGCACCTTATCTAACGCAAGGAACAGCGACACTAACTGGCAAGGCATACGCTATCGATGTGGAAGGTAATAAGCACTACGCATCAGGAAGTAGAGCAGTCTGGTTAATACCAAAAACAAGTATGAGTGATCAGTGGTATGATGTCATGTACCTAAAGCGCCAAGACCTAACCCGTGCTAACGATAAAGTATACGACTTAGTACGTTACACTAGGCCAATGAGCAAAGGTGAGTTTAAGTTCTCTAACTTACCTAATGGGAAATACTATCTAGTCGCATACATCGGTTGGGGTGTAACAGTACTTGCTAACTCAGACATACCGTACCGGCAACATGGTGGTGTGCTTGTATCAGTTGTATATATTAATGGGGGTACTTTTGTTAATATCAGCAACGTAGGAGATAAGAAGTGATAGATAAGATTAAGTACAACGCTTCACTCCAACATAGACACGGCAACAAGAGGTACTGATATGAGGATTATAATAAGTGACATAGGGTTCGACGATAGTTTTAGTGATTCTGAAAAACATAGAGTAATTGGTATGGAAGTTAAGGATCTGGAGTTCAACGATTTCATCACTGAACATGGTTTCTTGTCTTTTGAATGCGTTAGTGTTGTAGATGGTATTGGGCAGAACTTCTGTAATGCCCAACTAACTTTATTAGATGATGATGGTTATCCGCTATGAAAAGTACTGTGAGTGGGCTACCCTTATGAAAAGATTTAACAATCAGCTAGTACGATTCTATCGCTACATGGCAGAGAGTGACAGTAACTATACATATAATAAAGTATACGCCTCTGTTGATGGGATTATAAAATGTAATACTGGAGTATCATCTAGGCTCAATTACTCTATATATAGATTTAGTTTCGATGACATTACAACCGTATTTAACGTTAGAAGAGGGGCAATTAAATGAAAGATAATAAGTCAATAGGTGCTGAATGCAAGGCTTACATGGCACTACGTAAAAAGATTAAAACAGCAGCAGCTAAGGTAAAAGATATGGAGTCAGAGGCCAGTGAACTACAAAAAAAACTAGTAACAATATTTGAAATAGAAGAGTTGGAGAGATTTGACGTACCAAAAGTCGGATCATTAACTCTAAAATCTGATGATATAGGCATGATCGAAGACCCAGAAAAACTGCAAAGGTATATTATTAAAAATAACGCTTTTGAGCTACTCCAGAAACGAATCAGCCAGACAGCATATAGAGAATATAGAGAAGAAAATATAAAAATACCAGGTCTAAAGAACTTTACTAAAAAGTCGCTACGGTTAGGGTGGAAGAAGAGTGTCTAATCTATTATGAAATTATTAGGTGAAGTTGTTAATTATGTAGTGGTTAATGTTGTTCGTATAGTTGCTATAATAGCTATATTCTCATATATACTTACATAATAGACTTATTTCATAAATGAGCTACTTATATAGATGTGGCCATTGTAGTAAAAGGAGAGCCTTAAAACGGTTGCATACAGATTACATTAGAACGCCAAAATGTAAAGTCTGTAAGCATGACCTAACATACAGGGATGTGTGGCAAGAGATAAAAAATAAAGAGTCATGTAAGTGTGATGCATTTCATTTCCCGCATAGGCCAGGTTCAAGTATTTACTGTAGAGAGTATAGTAAGGAGTTAACACAGGAAGAAATAGAAGATTTTAATAACCAACAGAGGTAATTAGTATGGGAATGTTTAGTAATGACAATAGTAAAGTATACATTAGACATATAAGTAGTCTTGGGTATCGTGTGGTAGATAATGTCACAGGATTTAAAGGCGTCATTACGTCAATATCATTTGAATTATATGGATGTATACAGGCTATAGTAACTAGTGATACAGGTAGTAGTGATGATGGTAGCTGTAAAAGCACTAGTAAGTGGTTCGACGTATCTAGATTAACAATAGTTGATGAAATCATGATCAACGTACCTATCCCAAATTTTGATAGAGGCTACATAGCTAATGGGTTAAAAGGTGCATCACATGATAAACCAGGCAGAGGTAATTAGTATGCTAGATAAAATAAAGAGTTACTTTAAATCAAAGGTGGATGTAGTATTTATAGTATTTACTATGTTAGTAATATTAGGTGTGATGCATCATTTAATTTTTATTGGGAGTGAGTAGTGGCTAGACCGTTGAATAAACTAGAGATACAAAAAAGAGTTAAAATTAATTCAGCTATTATGAAAATTTCTAAACGATTAGTACTAGACTCTGTTAGTGTTAACAGTAAAAGACATGTATCACCACCTCTGGCTAGAGAGGCGTTAAGTAATTTTATAAAAGCTGAAAAATCTTTTAACGAAGATACACTTAAATTAAAACTATTAGAGGATAATAAGTAATGACTAAGAAAAAAGAAATTGCAGCACCATGGCAACAACGGTTAGCGAAACACAAAGTAAGTAATAACGCACCAGTGGAGAAACCACTAACAGGCAATTTTATAAGTGCAGTTGATGGTAAATTCAAAATGGGCAAGACCGTACTAGGCACTGAAATAGAGTGTGTTGTCCTGGACTGGCGGTACGAAAACCAGTACCACAGCTATAGATGGGTAAAAGGTATACCGTTCCCACCAACATGTTTTTCAATTGGAGTGGACGAAGATACTATGGCAGCACATGACACTAGCCCCGAAATACAAGGTGGTGTAGATCACGGTTGCGTAGATTGTGAGTTAAATGAATGGGGTTCAGGTGCAGGTGACTCTAAAGCATGTTCTAATCGTAGACGTTTAGCATTAGTAGTAAATGCTGAAAGAGGTAAGCCAGAAATAAAAATATTAAGTATCCCGCCAACTTCACTAGCTGCATGGAAGTTATTTATCACCGAAGTGTCGGATAGAGAGTTACACAGCATGCAAGTAGCTGTACTTATTTCGTTTGATACTGAGAGTACTAATCAAAAGATGCCGCTTAAGTTTGATATGGTAGAAGTTATTGAGGATGATACCGTATTAAATGAATTAGCTGGTGTATTAGACCAGGCAGCGAAGTTACTAGATACCCCATCTGATGTCAAAGGGTATAAAGGTGGTGGTGATGACAAGCCAAAAAAGGTAGTAACTAAAAAAGGAAGTAAGAAAACTACATCTAAGAAGGTAGTGACTAAAAAAGGTCGCAGTAAGTTTAGTAAAAAATAGTGATGTGATAGACTGGAAGAGCTGGGCAGTCTATAAATATTCCCAGCCACTAATTATTGAGGCCATAATGAGAAAGTACGTAGTAATAGATTTTGAGACGTATCCTATAGAGCGTAGACCTGACTACCCGCCAAAACCTGTGGGAGTGGCTATTACTTTACAAAGTGGAAAGACTGAGTACTTGGCATGGGGTCATCCTACTGGCAATAACACCACCATGGTTAAAGCTAAACGAATACTAAAAGACCATTACAGTAGTAGCGAAATAGTCATGCATCACGCTAAGTTTGATTTAGAAGTTGGGCAAGTATTCATGGGGCTGCCACTTAACCCTAAGCACGGTTTCCACTGTACTATGATACTAGCCTTTTTATTTAATCCTAGATCATGGTCATTAAAATTAAAACTGTTGGCTAAAGACTATCTAGGTATTATGCCTAACGAGCAATTGAAACTAAAGCACTGGATAATGGATAATGTCAAAGGTGCTAAAAAATCCAAGACTAAGTGGGGGCAATATATATACTTAGCACCTGGTGGGTTAGTAGGACAATATGCCAAAGCTGATACCAAAATGACTAAAGGACTATTCAAAAAGTTTATGCCTTACGTAGTACTTAATAATATGGTGAATCAATATAAGGTGGAAAAGGGTTGCGTACTAGAGGCAATAGCAATGGAAAGTGTTGGTATAAGTATAGATCAAGCATCGCTAGAACCTGAATTAGTAAAGTCGCAGAAAAAATTAAAACGTGCATCTAATGCAATTAAGAAAGTACTAGGTGATATTAATCTAAATAGTTCACAACAAAAGATAGAGGCGTTTGAGCGGTTAGGGTTAGTTGATGAATGGGAGTATGGAGAGCCGTCCAAAAAGACCAAGAAAGTTAGTCCTAAAACTGGTATAGAGTCATTGATGATAGTTTGTAATGATAAGCCGCTAGTTAAGCAGTTAGAGATATATTCTAAATATACTAAGCTGATTAATACTTACATGATACCTTGGCTTAATTCAGCTAGAGAGAATAATGGTAAATTCTATCCGTGGATAAACACAATAAAAGGTGATAACGATAAAGGTACTTATACTGGTAGATTCAGCTCTAATTTTCAACAAGTACCAAAAGAACCTAGCGAAGTTTTTAAAGGTATGCCATTCTTAAGAAGATTTATAGTGCCTGACAATAGACATCATACTCTTTTAAATCGTGATTACATGGGTCAAGAGCTGCGTATATTAGCACATTTTGGTGAGGGCGCTTTATTTGACGCATATAATAACGATTCATACTTGGACGGTCATATATTTGTGCAAGAATTAATGTTGAATGTATCAGGTAGACTCTTTAAAAAATCAGTCGTTAAGGGATGTAACTTTTTAGTTATTTACGGCGGTGGTGCTAATGCATTATCTAAAAGGCTAATGATATCATTAGATGATGCTAAAGGTATCTTTAAAGTACACGGTCAGGCTGTACCAGAAGTTGACGAACTAAAGGACGAGCTTAGGTTAATGGCTCGTCGTGGTGAAGTATTTATCACTGCTGGTGGTAGGATATACGACTTTGAGGAGGGGTTTGAATACGTAGCACTAAATACACTAATACAAAGTAGTGCAGCTGATCATGCTAAAAGAGGGCTGCTAAATATATCAAAAGCAATTAAACATCACAAACTAGATGCCCGTATAATGTTACAAGTCCATGATGAATTTATGTTATCAGCTTGCGCTATACGTAAAGATGATATTATGAAGTTATTTAAAACTGCAATGGAAATAGATAAACTATTTGATGTGCCAATGTTAACCGATGGTAAAATCGGTAATAATTGGGGAGACATGACTAAATTTAAAGACTAGGAGATTATGAAATGAGAGTTACATTTAATTGTATAACCAAACCTTCATCAGAAATGACACCTGAAGAGTATATTATATACTGTGGCAGAGTGTCAAACTCTGAAAATAGACTAAACCATGAAACAGCACCTAAATTATTATCATATTTAGTTAAAAATAAACATTGGTCGCCTTTCGAAATGATCAGCCTTGGATTTGAAATCGAGACTAGCAGAGCCATTGCACAACAATTACTAAGACATCGTAGCTTCTCTTTTCAAGAGTTTAGCCAACGATACTCCAAAGTTGAAGCTATAGAACCGGTAGAATTAAGAATGCAGGCCGATAAAAATCGCCAAAGTTCAAAGTTAATTAATAGTGATGAACATACTGCTACGGAAGTAGCAGACTACATCTTATTAGGTAAGAAGTTATATAATAATCTTATTAATAATGGAGTAGCTAAAGAATGTGCTAGGTTTATACTTCCATTAACAACACAGACAACAATTATTATGCATGGTACATTACGTTCATGGATTCATTTTTTAGATCAAAGATGTGACAACCATGCCCAAAAAGAAATTAGATTAGTGGCTGAAGAAATAAAAAAACATATTACAAAAAAATGCCCTTGGACAATGAAAGCATTGGAGTTGATAGATAATGAGTAAGAAAGCTAAAAGACTAAATGACGGTAAGATCCAACTATCCTTTATACTAGATGCACCGGAAGCTATTAATGGCATATCTAAGGTACTTATGTTTGGTGCTGAGAAGTATAGTCGCGGTGGATTTAAAGCTGGCTACTCTTGGTTAGAGACAATTGATTCATTGTTACGGCACACACTGGCGTTTCAAAATGGTGAAGATTTAGATCCTGAATCAGGTCTACCGCATGTAGATCATATGCAGTGCAATACCTTGTTTCTTGCAGAGTTCTTTAGAACACATAAAGAATTAGATGATAGAGTAAAAAATATTATAACAAAAGACTAGGAGATTATGAAGTGAATACTGAGTTACACGTTAGTATAGATTTAGAGGCTTTAGGTACTAAAGTTGATGCACCGCTATTGTCCATAGGTGCGTGTGTATTTGATTATAAAACAGGTAAAGATATATCAAGTTTCTTAGTTAATTGTAACCCATCAAGTAAGAGTGTTTACGATGTAAAAACAATTATGTGGTGGCTATGTCAGTCTGACAATGCTAGATTAGCACTAGTAGAAGGCAATAAGTCAAGTTCTACTATGTACGAATCATTAGGTGCATTAACTAATTATATATCATCGCACTCCAAAGGTAAGAATGTTATACCGTGGGGTAATGGGGCTACATTTGATATTTCCATATTAGAACGTAACTATAATAATGAAGGTATGCTAGTACCATGGGCATTTTATAATATACGTGATATGAGAACTATAGTGACACTAGCTGAGGAGCTGGGATTTGATAAAAGTAGCGTAGTTCGCGATGGGGTACATCATAGCGCTGTAGCCGATGCAGTATATCAAGCTAAAGTGATATCAGCTGCTCATAACGTAATAGTGAATGTAGGTGAACTATGAAGACAGGTAGATGGTCATATTCAAGGTGGTCAACTTATAATAAGTGCCCATCACAATACGAGTGGTTTTACAAGTTAAAGAAGCCACGTACATCAAGCCCCGCATTAAAACGTGGCCTGGACATACATGGTTTAGCAGAGGACTTTGTGAGTGGCGTTATACGTACTATGCCAAAAGAATTATATAATTTCAAAGAGGAGTTTATAGAGCTAAAGAAACAGTTTAAATTAGGTTATGGCAGTGTTGAGCCTGACATTAGCATGACTAAGAAGTTAAAAAAGTCCACTATGAAAAAGACTGATTACTTTATTGGGTTCGCAGATTACAGACATGAATTTAAAAGGGAACTAACTGTCATAGACTACAAAACAGGTAAGAAATACCCTGAGCATCAGGATCAAGGGCATGCATATTCCACTGCACTAATGGCTACGAACCCAAAGATAGAAAAGTTAAATGTAGAATTTTGGTATTTAGACATGCCTGACTGGAGGAATAACCTAAGGGAGTTCACATACACTCGCGAAGACCTACCAAGAATGTTAAAGATTTGGGAGAATCGCATTAATGTAATGTACAGTGACACTGAATTTGAAAAAGTACCTAACAAGTTCTGTAGCTGGTGTGCCAGACACAAAAAGAACGGTGGTGATTGTAGTGGGTAGTTTATCAATTTTAGAGTCATCTATTGAACGTGCCTTTGTAAAACATGCCAACTTTTTTAAAGCGTACTCACTAAAAGTTAATCGCACTGGCTGGCCTGATAGAATAGTAACTGTTAAAAACGGTTACTGTTTTTATATAGAATTTAAAAGACCAAACGAACTACCGCGTAAGTTACAACTACATATTCACAGCATGATTAGACTTATGGGGTTTCATGTATATGTATGTGATAATATAAAGGATGCTAAGATGATACTAGATTATGAGATTCACGTTGCAACATTATATAAGAAACGCATGGATAATGACAATCTTGATGCTCCTGAGTTGGAATTATGAGAAGTTATATAGAGTCTAACTGCCCATTAATACTAAAAGGGATTAACGATTTAATTAATATGGGTGATGTTACTAAATATGATACACCTATATATATAATAGAGCGTCTTATGAATTTAAATAATTATTCGATACCTAGTGCTAATAGTGATCTTAATAATGAGCTAGATAAGTTTGAGGAGTTCATCAGGTGAAAAAAATAGAGTTCGTACCACACGACTATCAAATAGATTGTGCTAGATTTATG
>VAOX01007622.1_pt1 | contig 36877 bp, 38 predicted proteins | sample 3393891 | NCBI WGS metagenome assembly VAOX01 (sample SAMN08290429, study PRJNA428436) | hydrothermal vent metagenome | isolation source: Deep-sea hydrothermal vent chimney | place: Indian Ocean: Southwest Indian Ridge | depth 2822 m m
ACCGCGCTTGCTGAATTATCCACCCGACAGATTGCTGAAACTGAAAATGCGACGGGTATGGATGAAAATGAAACAGCAGCTAAAACAGGTGGGGGGATTGCTAAAAAAGCACGTAAGGAGCTGGAAGCCAAAACGGGCAAAAAAGTGATCACCTCAGATAATTACCTACCTTCAGCCGGTAATAAAGTTATCAGGAAAACCAAAAAGGCAAGTAACAAAAAATCTTCTGGCAAACAGAGATGAAAAAACTACTCAACACTCTCTACATCACGCGCCAGGAGAGCTACCTGCATAAAGAACGGGAAACCATTGTTATCAAACAGGGGCAGGATAAGCTAGGTCAATTTCCGGCTATCAGCATTGCCAATATTCTTTGCTTTGGACGAGTATCTGTCTTGCCCGTGTGTAGGGAAAAACCGGAAAAAGGGGATAGATTTATCTTTTTTCGACAGACACACGAAAATAAATCCGTCCCCTTTTAGTTTAGGGTTGACAAAGCCCCCGATAATGTTGACAATATCTTTTCTTAAGGTTGACAAATAAGGCGTTGATTTATGGTGGGTTTTCGCAAAAGAGGTGAAAATATCCGTCAATTTATACTGGATAATGTTGAACATAACCCGCAAAACATAGTATCCCTTACGTCTCGCGCATACGATATATCGAGACAGGCTGTAAATAAACATATTAAGCGCCTCGTTGAGCAAAATGCACTTTTAGAGCGTGGCGCAACTAGAGGTAAGCATTACATTCTACACCCGCTAGTAAAATGGGAACACGTTTATTCTTTAAATGACTCTTTAGCAGAGGATGCGGTCTGGCGTGGAGATATTTCTGAATTTATAAATGACTTACCCGATAATGTAATTGATATTTGGCACTATGGGTTTACGGAAATATTGAATAATGCTATTGATCACTCATCAGGTACGCAAGTACATATACAAGTTACAAAAACTGCTACTACCACAGAGATTGTAATTTATGATGATGGTGAGGGGATTTTCAAAAAAATTCAACGTGAATTAAATTTAAGCGATGAACGTCATTCCGTTTTAGAATTAGCAAAAGGGAAATTAACAACAGACCCAGACAATCATACTGGTGAAGGGATTTTTTTTAGCTCACGAATGTTTGATGATTTCGCAATATTATCAGGCAGTGTTTATTTTTCACATAAGCATGACCAAATTGAAGATTGGATTCTGGAGCGCCAGAGATTCCAGTCAGGAACAGGTGTGTTTATGGAGCTGTCAAATAACACGGCTAGAACATCAAAAAGTATCTTTGATAGTTTTACATCAGGTGATAATTACGGTTTTACTAAAACCGTTGTTCCTGTCCGTTTAACGCAATACGGCGATGACAAGCTTATTTCTAGATCTCAAGCGAAAAGACTGCTGGTGAGGATTGAAAAATTTAAAACAGTTATTTTTGATTTTGATAATGTTGAAACAGTTGGCCAATCTTTTGCAGATGAAATATTTCGTGTATTTAAATTGCATCAACCAGATATGGAATTAATTTACTTGAATGCAAATAAGCAAGTTACGCAAATGATTACACGTGCATTGTCGAGAGAGTAGCCCTAACGCTCTCATCAGGGGCTTTCAGAAGGGGCGCGACTTTTTGCGTTCTTTGCAAAAAATCGTGAAGAGTGAAAAGGGGACAGATCTATTTTTTCGACAGACACGCGAAAATAAATCCGTCCCCTTTGCGATACTCGAAGTACCTGGGCCAGATCAAGTACGGCTGAATCAAATTCGATACCGTCCGGGTGATCCTTAAACAATTCCTGTAGTAAGGCAATCATCAGTGGCCCGTTGGTCACGGCTAATAACTGCCAGGCGGGGTGGTGTTTGCGTAGCTGGAAGGTATCGGAGGAATCCAGCAGCGTATTACAGCGAAAGATTGAATCGTGACGGGTTAATTCCTTCCCGTCGGGCAGATAGAAGCGTTATTTTTTATATTGCGCCAAGGTCAATTGTTTATGCAGGCGTTGCAGGGATTTATCAATGGCGGCATCCAGATAAGCACCGTAAAAATCGGGGGAGGTGATCCCTAGCAGGCGTTCGGTCAACATTTGGCCGCGATGGTTCAGCAAGACCACGGTTGGTGCTACGGAGGCACCGTAGCGTACGGCGAGATCATCCACCAGAATACGGCGGCCATCAAAGTCGGTGACAAGGTTGCCGTCCATTTTCAGAATGCGCATCAGAACCTTGTTACGGTAATCACCGCTGAGTTGCATGGGATCAAGGAATTCCTTACGCACAACCATGCAATAGGGGCAGTTATCCAGCGAAAACATAATCAAAAGTGGAATGCCGCGAACCTGCGCTAGAGCTGCATCCGCCTGAAGATCGGTTGTCAGTGGCACCTGCGCGCCTGATCCTGCCTCAGCCGGGCCTGCCAGCAGAAAAATCAATAAAATCATCACGTGTTGCATTTTCATAAATCAAATAGTCGTTTAGCATAATTTAAAGGGAGCAAACCTGCTTTGCCCGATTTGGTGTATTATTAGGACGGAAAACAATCCCGATTTGTTCCCCCTAACGGCAATCATTTTATTATTACTCAGTCAGGAAGCACTTACTCATGACCGACACTTTGCGTATCGCCACTCGAAAAAGCCAGCTGGCACTCTGGCAGGCCGAATATGTGCGTAGCATGTTGCATCTACATCATCCCGAATTGAACGTTGAGCTGGTCAAAATGAGCACCCAGGGCGATAAAATCCTCGATACCCCTCTGGCCAAGGTCGGCGGCAAAGGCCTGTTTGTGAAAGAGCTGGAGCGCAGTTTGCTGGATGAGGAAACCGACATTGCCGTGCATTCAATGAAAGATGTGCCGGTGGAGTTGCCCGATAACCTGCATCTCGCAGTGATTTGCCTGCGTGAAGATCCCCGTGATGCGTTTGTCTCCAATAACTACGACTCTCTGGAGGCGTTGCCCGAGGGCGCGCGCCTGGGAACCTCCAGCCTGCGGCGTCAGTGCCAGTTAGCCGCTTTGCGTCCCGATCTAACTATTATCGATCTGCGTGGCAACGTCAACACGCGGCTACAGAAACTGGATAATGGTGAATATGATGCCATTATTCTTGCGGCGGCGGGTCTCAAACGGCTGGAATTTGAAGACAGAATCAGTGCTTTTCTCGCTACAGATGTCTGTCTGCCGGCCATCGGTCAAGGCGCGGTAGGCATCGAATGTCGCCGTGACAGCTGGGTTAACGAGTTGCTTGCACCGCTGAATGATCCGGATACTGCTCTCCGGGTGGCCGCTGAGCGAGCCATGAACCTGCGTCTACAGGGCGGCTGTCAGGTACCTATTGCGGGTTATGCGGAACTGAGCCATGGTGTGATCCTGCTGCGCGGTCTGGTAGGGCGGGTCGATGGCAGTGATATTATTCGGGGTGAAATTGCGGGGCCACCCACGGATGCCCGTCATCTCGGAGAGGTGCTGGCCGACGACCTGTTGTCCCGTGGTGCGAGAGAGATACTGGCTGAATTATATGCAGACTAATCAGCACACGGGCAGATTGCAGGGGCTGAAGGTCATGATCACCCGGCCAGAACATCAGCTAGGGGAATTGCAGCAAGGCATCGTCGAGGCGGGAGGCACACCTTATATATATCCACTGTTGTCGATCCAGCCAGCGGCGGAACTTCAGTCATTGGCATCGGTCCTAAACCATTTGGATTACTATCAGCTGGCTATTTTTGTCAGCCCCAATGCGGTGACGTTTGGTATGGAGCTGATCCATGCTCATGGCGGCTTACCGCTTGATATGCGTACCGCCACTGTTGGCCAGGGCAGTGCGCATGTGTTTCGCCAGATAAGTGGCTTTGATGTGGATTACTGTCCGGAAACCGATTTTAGCAGCGAGGGCTTGCTGGCGTTGACGGCTCTGCAATCGGTTCGCGGTCAGCGTATTCTGATCTTCCGTGGCCAGTCAGGACGGGAAAAACTGGCCAATAGTCTGCGTGAACGTGGCGCAGAGGTTCGCTACATGCCGGTTTATCAGCGCCAACCTGCAAAATGTGATGCCGACCGGCTTGGAAACGCGATCCGGCAGAAAAAAATTGATATTATCAGCCTTACCAGCAGTGATGCCCTTGATCATCTGTTTTCCCTGATCGAAGTGGAACTATTGACAGCGATGCCCTTTGTCGTCGTTAATTCACGACTGTCCCGGCATCTACAGGAACGGGGTGTAACGGGCGAGATAATTGTCAGCCCACAGGCCAGTGATGCCGGTATTCTCGAAACGTTGCAACAATGGCGCAACCAGTAACGGTATAACCAGCGGAATCTCATATGACGGACAATAAATCCCGGGCTAAAGAGAGCACTACGGTAAAAAACAGCCCTGTTGCCAAAAATAGCCGAGGCAAAAAAGGATCTCGGCCTTCGACCGCCAAGGCAGATGGCACGGTGCCATCGGACGACGAAAAAAAATCACGTAAATCACGATTAGGCCGTTATTTTATCGTTGCCCTGTTTATTCTATTGCTGGTGCTGCCTGCGGCGCTGGTCTACCGCCTGGAAAAGCAGCAGCAGGAACTGGCCAGTCATACCCGCGAGCAAATTGAACAGCTGCGTCAGCAGGTAATCCCCGAACTGGCAAACCTGAAAGCGACCAGCGGCGAACTGCACCAGCATCTGGCCAGCCAGGAGAAACAGCAGCAGGCACTCACCAATGCCTTTGCCAACCTGCTTAAGACACGTCGTGATCTGCGTAATGACTGGCTGCTGGCCGAAGCGGATTATCTTCTGCGTCTTGCCAGCCACCGCCTGTTGCTGGCGCGTGATACTGGCAGTGCCCTGGCCGCCATCCAGGCCGCAGATGAACGTCTGCACGATATGACAGATCCGGCGGTCACGCCGCTCCGCAGGATGCTAGCCGAGGATATCAGCCGGCTCAAGGCCGTGCCCGAGCCGGATATTACCGGCCTTTCCGCCCGTCTTACCGCCCTGGCCCACGGAGTCGACAAGCTGCCCCTGCTTCCCGCATATACCAATAGCAAGGCGAGTAACGCGGCTGCTAATGCCCATGATGCAAATGAAAACCAGATAAAAGACTGGAAACAATTGCCCAAAGCTGTCTGGGGCGACATAAAGAAACTGCTGGTCATCCGTGAGCGCCACGGCCGGGTGATTCCGCTGCTGTCTCCCAAACAACATTTTTTCCTGATCCAGAATTTGAAGTTGAAACTGGAGCAGGCACGGTTAGCGCTACTCGATGCCGAGCCGGATATTTATAAGGAGCGCCTGCAATCCGCGATTGGCTGGGTTCATGATTTTTTCAACCAGGATAATCCGGCTACCCAGGCGATGTTAAGCCAGCTTAAACAATTAGCCGCCCAAAATATAAAACCGGCGCTGCCGGATATCAGTGCCAGTTATCGTGCACTACAGAATTTCAGGGACAAACAAAGCAGGAATGCAAAACGTGCCGAGGATCCTGCATGAAGCTGCTGTTCTTTTCTCTGTTCACCCTGTTGGGTGCAGTGACGCTGGGTTTGCTGGCTTACCAGGATCCCGGCTATGTTCTGATTAGCCGTGAAAATGTTAGTTATGAACTCAGCCTGACCCTGTTTTTGCTTATCCTGATAGTCGGTTTTATTGGCGCATACATTTTGATCCGTTTTTTATCCGGCACCTGGCACCTGCCAGGTCATTTACGCCAATGGCGTAACCATCGGCGCACCAGAAAAGCACACCGGGTTAGTGTTCGTGGGCTCATCGAGCTGGCGCAGGGACGCTGGCCACAGGCAGAAAAGAATTTAATTAAATATGCACGCTATTCTGAAGAGCCTCTGCTTAACTATTTATCCGCCGCACATGCCGCGCAGAAACAACTGGCGCATGAGCGGCGGGATCATTACCTGGCGCAGGCGCATAAAAGTACTCCCGATGCCGATTTTGCCGTTCAGCTTACCCAGGCCGAGTTGCAACTTGCGCATGGGCAACTTGAGCAATCTCTTGCCACACTGGTACATCTGCAATCTATTTCACCCAAGCACACCCATGTTTTGCTGCTGCTGATGCAGTTATATGAAAAATTGCAAAGTTGGGGCGATCTTGAAGCGCTGTTACCGGCGCTAAAAAAACACAAGGTAATTACTGGCGAACAGCAACGTGAACTGTCCATAAAAGTTTTTACTGAACGGCTTGAAATTGTAGCTGTTCAGGGCAAGGCCGATAAACTAGAACAGTTTTGGCAGGATCTGCCACGCAACTTGTGCCAGGATACCCCTTTGATCAAGCGTTACAGTTACCACCTTATTAATATGAAACAGTTTGACAGTGCAAGCAACGTGCTGCGTCAGGCTATCAATCAACACTGGGATCAGGATCTGGTTTATCTCTACGGCAAGGCGCATAGTAGCAAGGTAGACAAACAACTTGCACAGGCGGAAAACTGGCTCAAGGGACATGAGAATAACGCCGTTCTGTTATTAACACTAGGACGGCTTTGTCTCTACAACCAGCTCTGGGGCAAGGCACGCTCCTACCTGGAAGCCAGCATTGGCAGAGATCCCTTTTCTGAAACCTACCGTGAACTGGGTCTACTGCTGGAACAACTTGATGAAAAAGCAAAAGCCGCAGACTGCTATCGCAAGGGCATTATGCTAGGTGAGAAACTGCCTTGCTGACTATAAAATGATAAGAATTAATCAATTACTACGACTATTAAAAATTAGCTGGGTTCTGGTTCGCCACGGACTCGATGAACTGATCCTCGCCACCCACCTGTTTCGTCCGGTGCGTTTTATCGGTTTTTTTCTACCCTGGCACTGGCTGCCGCGTCGGCAACAGGCGCGTGGCGTGCGTATTCGCCGGGCGCTTGAAGATCTCGGCCCCATCTTCGTCAAGTTCGGGCAAATTTTGTCGACCCGCCGTGATCTGCTACCCGATGATATCGCTGTTGAGTTGGCTAAATTGCAGGATCAGGTTGCACCCTTTCCCGGCGAGCGGGCGCGGGCGATTATTGAAAAGGCCTATGCCTGCCCGGTGGAGGATATTTTTTCTGCATTTGATATTGTTCCGTTAGCATCAGCGTCCATTGCTCAGGTGCATGCCGCCACCCTGAAAAACGGTGATGAAGTGGTTATCAAGGTACTGCGACCCAACATTTTGCCGATAATCAAACGGGACATTGGTCTGTTATATATTATTGCCAGCAAAATTGAGCGGTTTTGGTCAATGGGCCGACAGTTGCGAGCGGTTGATGTCGTGCATGAAATCGAGAAAACCCTGCTGGATGAGCTGGATCTGATGCGCGAAGCGGCTAACGCTTCACAACTGCGGCGCAACTTTGAGAATTCCGAGCTGATTTACATCCCCGATGTCTACTGGCCACACACGCGCAAGAATGTCATGGTGCTGGAACGCATTTCCGGCATCCCGGTGAGCAATATCGACGATTTAAAAAAGGCCGGAATCGATCTCAAAACGCTGTCTGAGCGCGGGGTAATCATTTTCTTCACCCAGGTGTTTCGGCACAGTTTTTTTCATGCGGACATGCATCCCGGTAATATTTTCGTTGCCGATAATGGTCAGTATATCGCCGTAGACTTCGGCATCATGGGCACCCTCAACACACTCGATCAGCGCTATCTGGCAGAAAATTTCCTCGCTTTTTTCAATCGTGATTATCATCGTGTCGCCGAGCTGCATGTAGAATCCGGCTGGGTGGACAAAGAAACCCGGGTTGAGGAGTTTGAATCGGCTATTCGCACGGTCTGTGAACCTATTTTTGATAAACCCCTGAAGGATATTTCTTTTGGCCAGTTGTTATTGCGTCTGTTCCAGACTGCCCGTCGTTTCAACATGGAAGTGCAGCCACAACTGATTCTGTTACAGAAAACCCTGCTCAATATCGAAGGCCTGGGTCGCCAGCTTTATCCGGAGCTTGATCTCTGGCAAACAGCCAAGCCATTTCTTGAAGACTGGATTAAAGATCAGATTGGTCCACGCGCGGTTGCCCGCCATATAAAAGACTATCTTCCCGTCTGGCTGGAGAAAGCGCCACAGATGCCAGGCCTGATTTCTGAAGTTCTGGAGCAGGCGCGAGATGGTAAATTGCGGGTTGAGATGCAGGCAAAACAGATTGAATCGTTGCGCAGTGAGATTCGCGGCGCCAGTCGTCGTAGCGTATTTTCCATCATTAGCGCCAGCTTGATTGTCTCCGCAGCGGTTATTTTTTCACTCGATGGCTACAGCAGGTTGATGATGGCGGGTGCGCCTATGTATACCTGGGTATTGGGTGGCTTGGGGATAGTCTTTCTGCTCGCGGCCTGGCCTGACGATACACGATAGCCTTGCTCTGGCCCGCCGTGCGCTTATTCACAGGAAATAGCGCAAATGACAAACCGGTGTTTGCCCGATGTACTGCGCTTGATTTTATCCACATACTTTATTTCGACACGCATATCCCGGTCGATGTCATTAATGATTTTTTCTCTGATGGAATCTACCCGCACGGAATCCAGTTTAGATGCGCTTTCTATATTTAGAGTAAGCAAATCCAGTTCCGTTTGGATAAACTGATAGTGTTGAATTTCGCTAAGGCCATCCAGCAGACGATTGAAGTAGCTGGGCGCTATTTTTTTACCGCCACGGGTTTTGATAAAGTCATTATTGCGACAGACACCCATTTCCATCATGGGAAATGCTGAGCCACAAGCGCATTGCCCCGACTTCAGCCTGCCATTATCGCCATTTTCATAGCGAATCATAGGCATTAGAAAATTGGTTAACGATGTAATAACAAGTTTATCTTCATGGCCAATAGTGACGGATTCAAGATAAACCATATCCGTGAAGATATGCATATTGCCGTGTGTACACTCGATACCGATATTGGGAATCTCGCGGCAACCGTATTGATTGTAAACATGGCAGTTAAACGCAGTCTGCAAGCGCTCTCGCTGCCAGTCATACAGAACTTCGGCGGTGGAATAAATGCCGCGCAGGGATTTCGGCATTCTGATTTTGTTTTCGATGATAAAATTTGCCACATCAGCAAGAATCGAGGCGTAACCCTGTAACAATACCGGCCGGTAGTGCTTTATATATTGTGTCCACTTATACAGTTCCGCTTCGCCGTATTCCCATGCGCCGATAGTTTTTTCGGCCGCGATATAATCAGCGTAACGGGCGCCCGGTTTGTTCGCCTTGATATCCTGTTTTGCACCCCAGAAATTAAGTATTTTGTCGCCGGGCTGCCACCCGGACGACATATAACTACGGCACATGCCCGCCCGCATGAGTTCCATTTTGTGTGTGTCATAATAAAAGGACAGTGGTTTGCCGGTTGAGCCGCCAGTGTGACCCAGGCGTATATTATTTTTATCGGCATTGTCGGCAAGCATCGCTTCGCGCTGATGGACAATATCATTTTTGCTCAGGATGGGCAGAGATGCAAAGTCTAGATCGTGCAGGTTTTCGGGCAGCAAACCCGCATATCTGTTTTTGTAATAGAGGGTATGATGGCTGGCAAAACGGATCATATCCAGTCGATCCTGCGTTTGTTGTTGTAACAATTCCTCCTGCGGCAGGATCTGTCGTTGCAACAATACCGACAACAGTTGGTAACGGGCAGGATGCCGGTTTTTATGTAGCCGGACTTTTAATGCCGTAAACATTTATCCTGTTCTACCGGAAGCATGTTTCTCTGACAGCATCTTTTCCCACTCATGTTGCGCATCAGGATAAAGTAAAATGGCTTCGATTATTTGCTGCATTCGCGCTTGTTTATCGTCTTCATTGTTCATGAACCTATAACCATAGGAGTCATCACCAAAATTATGCTCGATATTGCTGATGAAGTTATTAAATGCGGCTATAGCTGTATCTAAGTCTGATGACTGATTCCACCAGCATTCAGGCACTTGCAGCAAGCTTTTCAGTTCGCCCAGTTCCGCCATTAGCTGTCGATGTTTTGTCAGATAGTGCTGGCATATATTCTTTTCGGTGGTTCTGACTATAGTGGCAACAGCATCAGGATTCAGACGGGTTAATGGATAGCCTTGTTCGGTCAGGGCTTGCATGCTGAATAACATTACATCACCGAAATACTGGCGCTCAAATTCGCCGGATATGTCGATCTGGCGGGATTGCTGTAAAATATCGGGGCGGAATTCAGATGTGGCACTGTCACCCACAGTACGTTTGTGTAACATCGGTAAATTAGCGGAGACAAAGCGGTCTTTTAACAGGGTTTTGATAATCCGCCCCATGACCGGGCCGTTCATGCGTAGTTTAAGGGGCGCAAAGGGGATGAAATATTTCAGACCCTCGGCATTGAAAACATAATTTCCGGGATAAACTGTCCGTGCGGGAGCCATGCTGTCAAGCGCATCGCTATAGCTATAAAAAGTTTTACGGGTTGGATGTTCACCATAAAAAAAAGCATTTAATTTTTCTGAAAAGTGTTTGAAGCAGGCGCTATTGTCATGTTCATCCTTGAGTGGACAGGGGTAATGGCAGGCCTGCTCTGCATGTTTGAAGCCAAACATTTTACGCATGTCGTGATAGGCGGCATCACCAGTTTTTTGTGGCGTAACAGAATGAAACCGGCAATCCTGCCGTTGCCTGAGTGCGGCCATCCGGCGGATAAAAACAATCACGTCCTGAACAAAATTTACGGCCATGACCGCTGGCGATACGGGTGGATCACCGACTACTTTGCCGGTAACGATACAGCTATCGGTGTGGCTGAATAACTGATCCAGATAATAAAAATAATTGAGTGCATAAAGGTTACGCTCGCCTTCATGGGTGGCAACCTTGATTTGAAATTCCTGGTCGCTATCAAGGGAATAAAACAGAACCTTGTGATAATGCTGTCGCAGCTCGTTTAACTTGAGGCTAATGATGTTACGCATCCGTGATGAACCTTTGTGATAAAAATTCAATGGTTCCGTCTTCCCGAGAATTCCGGCAAGCGTCTGCATATCCTGATCGCTTAGCTGTGCGAGTTGTCGTAATTGTTCCTGTTGCCCAAAATAAAGGCTCTCCAGGCCCCTCGTAGCGAAGCTCTCAACAATGGCCTGATGTTGTCGTATGTTATCCTCGTTCTTACTGTCATCGGCTATCAGCACGGTGATCTTTTGATAGCGATTATTTTTTATACCACCGTAATGATATAGATGGCATAACTGCAAAAGGCTGTTGAGGCAGTCAGTAAGTTGTTGTGGTCGATCGGCTACCGGAATCAGCAGGATAATATGGTGCCGCTGGTCATCGTCTGTGGCACGAATATGTGATTCCAGTTCACGAAAAATCTGCTGATAGCGGTTGAGTAAGGCTCCATTCAGCTTGTCCGACCAGAAGGCCTCCTCAACCAGGGGGATCGCATCCTGATAGATGGAAACGATATTTTCGTTATTATGGGTTGATGATTTGGCCAGTCTGCCCCGTAGTTTTATGCTTGCGGGATGTTGACTGTGCTGAAGAAATTCATGCAGGGCTGTCGAGGTTGTCAGAGCCATATTTCAAGACTGGGGTTATCGTTTGCTGATGTAATTCGGAAAGGTGTCTTTATCGATCATGATCTCGATCAAATTAATGGCATCATTAAAATCCGTATTCGTGAACACGTCTTCGAGATCGTCCGGTTCAGAAATCCGGCGATAGTTGATGGCAAAGGATTTGGCCAGCGTTTCGTAATCAGGATTACTGAAATCGCAATTAATATAGCGTTTATTATATTGCTGTGACTGATTTTTTCGAATCAGACCCATGGTCGAATTATTGAACATGATAATATTCAGTGGCAGTGTGTAATTTACGGCTGTCATAATTTCCATACAGCACATTTGAAAGCCGCCATCGCCGAGAATGGCAAAGGTGGGTTTGTGCTCGCTGAAACGTGCGCCAATAGCGGCAGGAATAGCCTGTCCGAGAGAGGATATCCCCGAATTGGGATAATAACGGTTGGCGGTGGACACATTGAAAAAATTCTGTGCAAAAATAATGTTGTCGTCAAAAATCTGGATGTTTTCGGGAAAGGTTTTTTCCAGCCGGGAAAAAAATTGTTGCACCAGCGGAAAACGTGATTGAAACACCTCAGCATCATGTTCCTTGCCGTTGCCCGATTCGTTCTTCGCCTCGATTATGCTGTGCGGATCAATCTGTTTCCTGCACCGTTGGCTCTGGGGTTTTAACTGTTGCAAGAGATCAGAAATGACATCTTTGATGTCACCATAAATGGCTACGTCAGCCTTAAAAACCTTTTCCAGCTGTTCTTCATTAATATCGACCTGGGCAATCTTTTTATTATCCATTAGGTGTTTATCCCACAGATAACTGGTGCGTTCATTGAAGGCGCTGCCGAGAAAAATCAACAGATCCGCTTTTTCACAAATATATTGATAGGCCTTGCTGTAGGAAGTTACACCCAGGCTGCCCAGTGAATAAGAAGACTGCTCATTAATAACACCCTTGGCCTTGAGGCTGGTCGTAACCGGGATCTGCATCATTTGACTTAGCTCGGAGACAAGTTGCTGTCCGCCAGACTTGATGCAACCATAACCGGCAATGATCACAGGATTTTTAGCGCTTAGCACGAGTTCGGCCAGCGCCGACACTAAATGTGAGTGAGTGGGTTTGGTTCTGATGTTATGGCTTGTTTTGATGTTATCAAGCAGGCCGTCATCAATTTGTTCTTTTTGGACATTGTATGGAAAGCTAAGTAATACTGGCCCTGAATTAGGTGAGAGTAAAATATGGGAAGCATGAGTCAGCACATTGCCCAGGTAGTCGGTGCGTTCAATAATCTTATTATATCTTGTGATGCCCTTGAACAGGGTATTCTGATCGATACTGCCGCCCTCCCCCGAGCTTTCCTGCAGGCCGCCTTTGCCAAAAATATGGGTCGAGGTTTCACCCGTGATTATCAGTAACGGTTGTCGATCGGCATAGGCATTAGCGATACCCGTTACCAGATTGGTCGCACCCGGCCCCGCTGTGGTGATGCAGGCACCCAGCTTGCCGGAGGCGCGCGCATAGCCGCCCGCCATAAAGGAGGCACCCTGCTCGTGTTTAGCCAGGATTGTCCTGATACCTGAGTCGTACAGGCTGTCATAAACCGGCAGGATATGTGCACCGGGCATCCCGAATATATATTCAATGCCCAGACGTTCCATGTATTTAACAATTAATTCGCTGACTTGTATTTGCATGTTTGGATATCAATAGAGATCTTTAATATCGGCAATAACAGGAAGTCCGTTTTCGTGTGAAGAAGGATTCAAACACACTGATTTTAACCGTGCAACTACTCTGATGAATTTGCGTATGAATCCAGTCCGGGAACTGCCTGCTGAATCACTGTTCTTTTCCGGCTATAGACGATAAATTAACCTGGTCTTTGTAACGGCGTCTCTACTTCTGCACGCTTGTTTCGCCCAAGTAGTTGTTCGATCAGGCTCAGAGCAAAATCCATCGCCGTGCCTGGGCCGCGTGACGTAATCAGCGTGCCATCGATTACCACAGCTTGTTCGCGGTAGTCCATGTCAGTAATACGGCAGCCATCAAGACTGCCAGGGTAACTGGTTGCTTTTCGGCCATCCAGCAGACCGGCACGAGCCAGAGCTTTGGGTGCGGCACAGATGGCGGCGACATATTTTCCTTCGGCATCCATCTTTTTCAGCAAGCTCTGAATACGCGCATCCTGATCCAGATGATCGGCACCCGGCAAACCACCGGGTAAAACAATCATGTCGTAATCTTTTTGCACGGCCTGATCCAGCGTCATGTCTGCAATCAGTACCATGCCGCGACTGGCGGTGACGGGCTTGTCATCCAGCCCGGCTGTGGTGACATCAACACCTGCTCGACGCAATAGATCGACAATAGTGACGGCTTCCAGCTCTTCACAACCCTGGGCTAGCGGGACGAGGACAGTTGCCATCGTTGATCTCTCCTGGCTTTACGAATGGAAATTAACTCGGACACCGGAACCAGTTTAATACCCTGTTCTGCAAGTGTTGGCAACCAGGCTTCGAGCACTTTCATGGTATCCCGGTAGGGGTGGCCGATGGCTAGCGCAGTACCTTTTTTTCTGGCTTCTTCGATCAGTATTTTGAGTTGCTGGCGAACGATCGCTTCGTCATCTTTTTTATAGTCGAGAAACACATCGCGTCGCGTGCTGCGGATACCGTGCATTTTGGCTTCTTTCAACGCCACTGTGTAGCGGGTGGTGCGGCTGTCAACAAAATACAGATCATTGCGGAACATGGCCATTTGCATTACCCAGTTCATGTAACGTGAGTTTTTTGTGAGCAGGCTGCCCATGTGATTGTTAAATCCACGCACATGCGGAATGGCGTTGATATCCTGACGCATTTCATTTTTTAACTGCCGCTCGGTCATGGAATGAGTCAAGCCGCCAGGACCCAGGGCTTCTTCCTTGTCTGCTTCCATGGGCAGGTGGAGCATGATTTCCTTATGCTCTTTATAAGCCAGATCGGCGAGACGCGGGGAACTCGCAAGATGCGGCAGAATGGAATAGGTGACAGCGCCGGGTAATTTGAGCGCACGTTTTCCAGCGGCCATCTGGTTGCCGATGTCATCGATGATGATACTGATAACGATATCATTGCTGCGAATGCCCTTGTCTGCCCGTGTTGCTTGCGCGTTGACAGACAGGGGTATAAGCAGGGGCACTATCAATAACCCGGCAAACAGGGGTATCCGCAGATGGAGCATCTCCTGTAAAACGTTTATTTCAAACTTAGCAGATGCAAGCCCTTGAGCAGATTCAATGCTTCATAAACCGGATAGTCATCACTGGCCAGGCTGGCACTATCGGTGCTGTTTTCATCGGCCTTACCATCTTTGATACCGCGTTTACCGTTATCGTTTTTCAGATGGTGACTCAGATCCGCTTCCGTAAGCAGCTTGAAGCCGCGATTTTTGCGCATGGCAATCTTGAGATGATCCAGTTTGATATCGGGTTCAATGCCTTCAGCCTGAATCGAGCGTCCTGATGGTGTGTAATAACGTGCGGTGGTCAGCTTGATGGCGCGGTTATGGCCCAGCGGCACCACGGTTTGTACTGATCCCTTACCAAAGGTTCTGAAACCCATGATGATAGCGCGTTTGTTATCCTGCAAGGCTCCGGAGACAATTTCAGAAGCCGAAGCCGTACCCCCGTTGACCAGCACGACTATCGGTGCGCCGTTGATATAATCTTCTGGCGTTGCATGACGTACGATGCGGTTATTGGCGTTGCGCCCTTTTACCGAGACGATGATGCCCTTTTTAAGGAAGGTATCCGATACGGAGATTGCTGCATTCAGTAGTCCACCGGGATTATTGCGCAGATCCAGAATCAGGCCGCTGAGCTTGCCGCTGTTTTCCTTTTTAAGTTTGGAGATGGCTTTACGCAGATCAGTGCCGGTACGTTCCTGGAATTGTGAAATACGTACGTAGCCATAACCGGGTGCCAGGAGTTTTTGTTTGACGCTCTTGACCTTGATAATGGCACGTTTGATTTCGAAATGCAGGGGTTTGTCGGTGCCTTCACGGGCAATGGTCAGTTTTATTTTTGAACCAGGCTTGCCGCGCATGAGTTTAACCGCACCATCCAGTCCCATGCCCTTGACCGGTTTACCATTGATACGAACAATCAGATCGCCGGATTTCACTCCGGCGCGTTGTGCGGGGGTGTCGTCAATAGGAGAGATGACCTTGACGAAGCCATCTTTCATGCCGACGACGATGCCGAGTCCGCCGAACTGGCCGCTGGTGCCGACGCGCAATTCTTCAAAGGCCTTGGCATCCAGATAGGTGGAGTGGGGATCAAGGCCGGAGAGCATGCCGCGAATCGCATTGTTCAATAACTCTTTGTCGCTCACCTTTTCAACATAGTTTTGCTTGATCTTGCCAAACACTTCACTCAGTGTGCGGATGGTTTTCAGCGGGAGCTCACCCTGGGTTGCGCTGGCTTGCCGATCGGCGAGTACGCCCCGGCCAATAGCGAGCGAGACGCCGATAATCAGGCCTAGCATCAGGATAAGAAAATTTTTGTTAAATAGTTTCATGGATTAGCGTCTCCAGGCTGGTCTTGAGCCTAACTGTATAATTAATTTCCGTAGCCGTTTGATATTACAATAAAGTATTATGGCAAACACGCTTTTTATCGCCTAATTGCTTGAATAAATCAACCATGCCGAGCCCGTTTACACCAACGACTCGGGTTGGTCGGTTTGCCTTTGTAGCGGATCTCGAAGTAGAGGCCAGTGCGCTTTTGTCCACCACTGTTACCTACTTCACCAATGACTTCGTTGGCATCTACCCAATCTCCGGTTTCCATGTACAGGCTCTGGTTGTGGCCGTAAAGGCTCATGTAGCCATCACCATGATCGATGATCAGGAGTAGTCCATAACCTCTTAACCAGTCGGCATAGGCTACCCGGCCATGAGAAATGGCGTGTACTTCACGCCCTTTTGGCGCAATGATTATGTCCCCGTTCCACTTCAGGTTGCTTGCTCTGCGATGCCTGCCAAAGAGCCGCCTGATCCTGCCTCGCACGGGCCACATCAGTTTACCTCGGTAGGTAGCAAACGGTTTTTGCTTTGCGACTTCGGCAAAAATATCCGGCATGGCCTTGTTGATAGCCTGTAACAAATCCTCCAGCTGTTTTTCATTGGCGCTCATCTGCGCCAGCCGTTGACCCTTGCTCTTAATCTCCTGACCCAGCCGGGCCAGCACTCGGGCGCGGGCGCGATAGGTTTTCTCCAGCTCTTTTTTCTCGGCTTGCTGTTTTGTCCGTGCTTGGCGCAGCTTGTTCGTTTCCAGGCGGATCCCGCTGTCAAGGTTCCTGATTTTTTCAAGAGCTGTCTGTACCTGATTAATCTGTTCGCTACGAGCCTGGTTAAAGTAATCGTAATACACCAGTGTGCGTCCGAGCAGGGCAGGATCTTCCTGGTTGAGTATCAGTTTGAGGTATTCCTGGCGTCCGATCATGAAAGCTGCGCGAATCTGTCTGCCCAGTAGCGCGCGCTGTGTGGAGAGTTTCCGCTCTTGTTGTTGGCGATCTTTTTTCAGGTGGGCCAGTTTTTTTCTGCTTGCTCTGAGTTTCCGGGAAAGCTGGTGCAGCTTGCGTGCCTGGCGGCTGATACGGGTTTCGAGCGTCCTCAGGGCGCGCTGCACTGAATTATGCCGATTGCGGGTTCTGGCAAGTTCATTGCGTAAAGACTGAATCCGAACGCGCAGTTGAGCCAGCTCTTCGGTTTTAGTCTGGCGATCCGACTGACTAAGCCTGCCTGCCTGTGTACTGCCTGCAAATGAAAACAGGAGAGTGCAAATCAGCAAACTGGCAAGAAGGTGTTTCAGTCTTCCTGCTCCAGCAGAGAATGGCCGGTCATGGCACTCGGTTTTTCCAACCCCATGAGATGAAGCATGGTGGGAGTGATGTCCGCCAGCGTGCCGCGTGATTCGAACCTGGCGGGACGCCCTACATAGATCAGTGGCACCATATTGCTGGTGTGAGCCGTATGTGCCTGACCGGTTTCCAGGTTCATCATTTTTTCGGCATTACCATGATCGGCGGTGATCAGCATTTCGCCACCGGCCTTGAGTGTGGTATCCCGCACTCGACCGATGCACAGATCCAGACATTCGATAGCCTTGATGGTGGCTTTGAGATTGCCGGTATGGCCCACCATATCGGCGTTAGCGTAATTACAGATGATGACATCGTATTTGTCACTTTCAATCGCCTCAACCAGTTTATCGGTCACTTCCGGCGCGTTCATTTCCGGTTGCAGATCGTAGGTAGCTACGTTGGGTGAAGGAATAAGAATGCGTTCCTCAAAATCAAAGGGCTCTTCGCGTCCACCATTGAAAAAGAAAGTGACGTGCGCGTATTTCTCGGTTTCAGCTATGCGTAACTGATGCAGCCCCAGGTGGGAAATATATTCACCAAAGACATCATTCAGACGATCGGGCGGATAGGCTACGGGGATATCATACTCCGAGTTGTATTCGGTGAGGCTGGTAAACTGTCCTAGTTTTGGTGTCCGTTTGCATTCGAAACAATCAAAATCCGGTTCGATAAAGGGCCGGGTGATCTGCCTGGCCCGGTCAGAACGGAAATTCATGAATACGATGACATCGCCATCTTCCACCTGGACAGGTTGTTCGTTATCGCCCACGATGGCGGTCGCCTGAACAAATTCATCCGTTTCTCCGCGCCGGTAGGCCATTTCCAGTCCAGCCATGGCTGTTTTTGCCTGAAATTCAGCCTTACCCTGGGTAATCAAATCATAGGCACTCTGGATGCGCGGCCAGCGGTGATCACGATCCATAGCGTAATAGCGACCGATGATGGAGGCAAAACGGCCCCCGCCCACGCGCTCGAATACGTCGCTCATTCTTTCGATAGATTCCAGTGCGCTTTTGGGAGCAGTATCACGGCCATCCAGGAAGGCGTGGAGATAAACTTTTTCAACCCCCTGACGCACGCCCAGCTCGACCATGGCGTGAATGTGATCTTCGTGGCTGTGTACGCCCCCCGGCGACAACAGGCCAAGAATATGCAGAGCCTTATTGTTGGCTCGCGCCATGTCGGCGGCATCCACCAGGGTCTGGTTGCTGAAAAAGGAGCCGGTTTTTACCGAACGACTGACCCGGGTAAACTCCTGATAAACCACCCGGCCTGCCCCCAGGTTCAGGTGTCCGACTTCGGAATTCCCCATCTGCCCTGATGGCAGACCAACTTCTGCGCCTGAACCATGAACAAAGGTATGCGGATAGTTTTCCCACATGGCGTTCCATTCCGGTTTTTTGGCATGCAGAATGGCGTTGCCTTCGGGTTCCTCGGAATATCCCCAGCCATCAAGGATAATGAGTACTACAGGTTTGGGAGTCAGTGGCATAGGCTTGGTCGGTTGATAAATTTAGTAAATTTTACTGGAATCAATCCAGATATATGGGGGTGAAATTGTCCCAAATACCCTTAAACAGTGCAAATTAGTCTTTTTGTATACCTTGTCAGATAAAAAATCAGGTTTTTTACAAATAAACCTTCTCAAAGGCGGCATAATTGTATAATGTTTTAATAATAAAGGGCAGCGTAAGCCTTAATAATCACAGATCGCGCTGCAACAGGGAAATGAATTATGTATACCAAGGTTGACGCTATAAATGCGGATCCCGCTATTTTGATAACCCGTGATGAAGACATTGACCGTGCCTCGCGTTCGCTGAAAGCCATGTCGCATCCCTTGCGCTTGAAAATCCTCTGTATCCTGGGTGCACGGGAAATCAGCGTGCAGGAGATTGTGGAATGTGTGGGAACATCGCAGAGCAATATTTCTCAGCACCTGGCGATTCTGCGCGACAAGGGGATTCTTAATTCCCGCAAAGATGCCAATCGAGTGTATTACCGTATAGGTGATGAACGCACCCTGGGTCTGATTGATATGATGCGCCGGGTATTTTGCACCAGCTCCATAGAAACAACGCCAACGTCAAATCCCACACCAACTCCATCTCAAATTCACGATTAACTCTGAGCCTGAATCAGGGCTGCGATGCGCAGTACGCTCTGATCGATGAATTTTCATCTCCAACCTTGAAATACTGTAATTCTGACCCTATTCAGAGCACAGTTTTTTAATTTTGTAATTCGAAGGAAGAACTTCTGATGAATATCGAACGCATCATTCGCATCATGGCGGGTAGCTTTATCCTGATTTCACTGGCTCTCGGCGCACAAGCAAGCCCACTCTACCAGAGTAGTAACTGGCTCTGGTTTACGGCTTTTATCGGCTTCAATCTGTTGCAAAGTGGCATTACCCGCTTCTGTCCGCCGGAATTTTTGCTGAAAAAGCTTGGTTTCAAGCACAGTGGCTCCTGCGGCATCTAACCTCAACCCTGATATTGACTACTCATAATGCCTGAATATAACGTACAACAGATCCTGACTTTTATTTCTCATAACCTGCCGCTGTTTGGCGCGCTGGTCGTTATTCTGGCCATGCTGGCTTATAATTTTCTGGGCAGCAGTCTGCGCGGGTATAAACCCGTTTCGCCCTCGCAGGCGATTCAGATGATCAACCATGACAACGCTGTGGTGCTGGATGTGCGGGAAGATGGCGAGTACCAGAAGGGACATATAATCAATGCCTTGCATATCCCGCAGGGTCAGTTAAAGAATCGATTTAAGGAACTTGAGCGCTATAAAGACAAGGGTATTATTGTCAGTTGTCGTTCTGGCAGTCGTTCCGGGCAGGCCTGCAGCGTGTTGAAAAAACAGGGTTTTGACCTGGTTTATAACCTCGCTGGTGGTGTGATGGCCTGGCAAAGTGCCGATCTGCCACTGGTAAAGAAATAACAATAAAATTCGATGAGGGATGCCCCATGATGGACGTTACGATCTACACTACCCGCTTATGCCCCTACTGCATGCAGGCCAAGGCATTGCTTGACAGCAAGAATGTCAGCTATGCGGAAATTGCTGTTGATAATGATGCTGAACAACGCACTGTTATGGAACAACGCAGTGGCCAGACCAGTGTTCCACAGATCTTTTTTGGTGAGCAGCACATTGGTGGCTGTGATGATTTGCACGCACTGGAAAAAGTCGGTGAACTGGATACCCGGTTGGCAGGATAAACACTATGCCGGAAGCTGTGCACATCGTTTGTCCTCATTGCGGCGGTATAAATCGGGTTCCGGAGTCAAAACTGAAGGCGGGTGGTAAATGCGGGAAATGCCATCAGCCCTTATTTGCTGGTGTCCCTGTCAATTTGAATGCGGGGAATTTCAGCCGCATGATCAGCAAAAATGAGGGTCCGATCCTGGTTGATTTCTGGGCACCCTGGTGTGGCCCCTGTAAAATGATGGCACCGGTTTTCGAGCAGGCAGCGCAACAGCTTGAACCCCGGATTCGTCTGGCCAAGGTGAATACAGAAGCGGAACAAACACTGGCTGCACAGTATAATATACGCAGTATTCCAACCCTGGCCATTTTTCGTCAGGGCCAGGAAGTGGCGCGTATGGCCGGTGCGCTGGATCTGGCCGGTCTGATTAGCTGGGTTAATCAGCAAATTTGAACCATGCCATGCCCGTGGCGGACGAATCGGGTAATATTTCTGCCACGACAAAAAGCAATACTGATACGATTTACTTTCAACTTTCATAAAACATAAAAGAAGACTAAAACATGGCTGATACTGAAGATAAGGGCAATGGAGAAGAACCCACCCAGCAATTTGCAATCCAGAAAATTTACGTTAAAGATCTTTCCTTCGAATCCCCCAATGCACCGGCGGTATTTACGACGGACTTCCAGCCCGAGGTTAACGTAGAGCTGAACACCAACGGCGAGAGCATCGGTGACAATGTGTATGAGGTGGTGCTTTCCATCACAGTCACCGTCAAGCAGGGTGAGAGCACGGCCTATCTGGTAGAAGTCCATCAGTCCGGCATTTTCAACATTGAAGGCATGCCGGATGAACAGATGGAAGGTATGCTGGCAGTATTCTGCCCGTCTATCATCTTCCCCTATGCCCGCGAAGCCATCTCCGATATCGTTACCCGCGGCGGTTTCCCCCAGTTGTTATTGGCGCCGGTTGATTTTAACACCATGTACACCCAGCATCTGGAACAGCAACAGGCACAACAGGCGACTCACTGAACGATTATGACCCGGCCCCTTTATCGCATAGGTGTGCTGGGTGCCGGTTCCTGGGGGAGCGCATTGGCGATGTTGCTGGCGGGTAACGGTCATGCGGTTACGCTCTGGACGCATCGCGCCTCGCGTGCAGAAGAAATGACGCGGGCAGGTGAAAATAGCCGTTACCTGCCTGGGCTGCCCTTTCCGGCTTCGCTGAAAGTCAGTGCCGATCTGGGCGGGATGTTGAAGCAGGTCGAGATCCTGCTCATTGTTGTCCCCAGTCATGTCTTTCGGCAAACCCTCAATGCAATCAAACCCTTTTTGCTGCGCCAGCATAAACTTGCCTGGGCGACCAAGGGACTGGAACCCGGCAGCCATAAGCTATTGCATAAGCAGGTGAAAGAGGAGTTAGGCGAAAGCATTCCCGCTGCGGTTGTCTCGGGGCCGACCTTTGCGCGTGAAGTGGCGCAGAGGCTACCCGGCGCGGTAACCGTTGCCTCAAAAGATCATGCTTTTGCCCGGCAACTGGCCGAGGCCTTGCATTCGGATTATTTTCGCGCCTACACGGGCAACGATATGGTGGGGGTGGAAGTAGGCGGAGCGGTAAAAAATGTGCTGGCCATAGCGGCCGGTGCTGCCGATGGTCTGGGTTTTGGTGCTAATGCGCGGGCTGCACTCATTGCCCGCGGACTGGCCGAGGTAACTCGCCTGGGGGTGGCGCTGGGCGCACAGACAGAAACCTTTACCGGCCTTACCGGGCTGGGCGATCTGGTTCTGACCTGTACCGATAACCAATCCCGCAATCGGCGGTTGGGTCTGGCAGTGGGGCAGGGGCAGGATATTCAGCAGGCAATGAATGGCATTGGTCAAGTGGTGGAGGGTGTGAACACCTCACGCGAAGTACATACCCTGGCACAGAGATTAGGCGTGGATATGCCGATTACCGAACAGATTTTCAAGGTGTTGCATCATGGTCTGGCCCCGAAAGATGCCGTGCAGGCGCTGATGGAGCGCGCCAGTCGTGCCGAGCATGATTGAATCACAAAATGTATTAATGTATTTTGCGCCATAGTCCCCCCCTCCCTGCCGGGAGAGGGGATTATATCAATGCTCAACAGTCCGTCTTGCCGCAATGATCCGTTTCGAATTCCAGGGTTGAGTGGATAATGGAAAATTCTTTTTCGAGCGCGGCCTTCAGAGCCTTCTTGTTGTGCTCCAACTGGTCAAAATCGTCAATTAGCACATGTGCCTCCAGCGCATTCTTGTGTTCGTCAAGTTGCCAGAGGTGAATATGATGGATGTTTGAAACGCCATCAATACTTTCCATAAGTGTGATGACATCTTCAATGGCTATATTTTCGGGTGTGCCTTCCATGAGAATATGGAGGGTGCTGGGTAGCAGGGTTGAGGCTTGATAGAGTACATAGCCCGCAATCAGCAGCGTTAGAACCGTATCTGTCCAGTACCAGCCGTAAAGTAAAATCAGGCTGCCAGCAATGATGACGCCAACCGAAGCCAGGGCATCGGAAACATTGTGCAAAAAGGCGGCGCGAATATTTAGACTGTCCTTTGACATGCTATAGGTCAGCATGGCGGTGGCTATGTCGATCACCAGCGCCACACTGGCGACAACAATCACCATCCAGCCTTCAATGGCCTGCGGCTCATAAAAACGCCACAGTGCCTCATAAATGAGATAGAGGCCAACGATCACCAGAATAACGAGGTTGATCAGGGCAGCAATGACCTCGGCCCGTTTGAAACCAAAGGTCTTGAAGTAGTCGGGGGGTTGTCTGCCAATTTTGCGTGCTACCCAGGCAATCAGGAGTGAGGCGGCGTCACTGAAATTGTGCAGGGCATCGGCAATCAGCGCCAGACTACCCGAGGCAATGCCACCGATTATCTGTGCCAGGGTTAACAGCATGTTGATAATGATAGCCCAGATCAAGCGGCGATCATTCATGCTGTCAGTGTCGTGATGATGGTGGTGATCGTGTCCCATGTTCTCTCTATGTTGTCTGGTGAATAAAGGGTAGCAGGCTAATCTGAAAATGAGACAGCATTATAAACGTTCCCGCATATCCTGTAGCATGAAACCCGGCAGGCCTATCGTGCAGTTTTTTGTCAGCCCCATCACCTTGAAAGTTTCACCCATTTCTCCGGGCAGGGTGAGCTTTTTAATCTGGTTACTGTAATCAAGCTGGATCAGGCGATCGGTCTCCTGAGCCAGCCAGTCGGTGATGCCGCTGCCCAGTAGAAAGTGCGCCTGGGTGGTGTAGCCAGCCACGGTTAATTCTGTCGCCAGAGCCGCATCGGCAATCGCCGTGAAATCTACATGCGCGGTGATATCCTGCAACCCAGGATAAAAAAACGGATCATCATGCATGCGGTGACGATAGTGGCAACTCAATGTGCCACGATCACGCTGGGCATGATAATACACCGATCTCGGCTGGCCATAATCCAGTAATAATATCATACCCGAGGTTAAACTTTTTGCAGCCGCATGGATCCAGTCTTCCGCCGCAAACAGAATTTCAGAGACATAGCCTTCAGCAAGGGCTTCGTTATCTTTTTCAATTTCGCGTACGCGGTTGAGTAAGCGTTCGCTGCCTGGCCGGGTCTGCCAGATAAAATGATCGTCCCGCTGAGAGACACAGAGTTCCCTGGCTTCACCCGACTCAATTATGAAACGGTGTGCAGGCAGGGCATCCAGTAGCTCGTTGGCAAGGATCATACCGTGAAAGTTTTGTGGCAGGTGATCACACCAGTGTACCCGTGAGGCCAGCTCGGGTACGCGCTCGTTAATGATTTGCTGTTGTCGCTGACGCAGTTCGGCGCTAAGTTCCAGAATGTTATAGCGCGCTGGCAGAGCCTGATCAATCGCCAGTTGCGCTAGGATGGTGGCTGCCATCACGCCACTGCCTGCACCCACTTCAAGAATTTCGGCTTCTGCAACCGTATCCAGAACTGACTGTGTCACGCCTGCCAGGGTGCGGGAAAATAGCTCGGAGATCTCCGCAGCGGTTACAAAATCGCCTGCTGCGCCCAGTTTGTGGCTGCCTGCGCTGTAATAACCCAGCCCCGGCTCATACAGCGCCATGTTCATGTACTTCCAGAACGGTAGTGAGCCACCTGCCGCCAGCATCGTGGCCGTGATTCTTGCCGATAATTCTGCGCTCAAGGCTTGCGCATCGGCAGAGGGCGGCGGTAATGATGAGAGTGATTTTTGTACAGCATGCAGGCGGGCGGGGAAATCATTCTGATGCGTGATCATTTACAGTGTCTTGTCCTGTTAATCTGGGTTACAGTGGGGTATTAGCTGGAGGATATCACAGGCATGCTTGGCAATAAGGTTGCATTGATTACGGGCGCTGCTCACCGCATTGGTGCGAGCACGGCTCAGCTGCTGCATGCGGAGGGCATGAACCTGGTTCTGCATTATCGCAGTTCACGCGAAGCCGCGCAGAAGTTGCAGAAGAAAATGCTGGAGAAGCGGCCTGATTCAGTCATTCTGGTGCAGACTGATCTGCACAAAATTGACAATATGCCAGCCTTGGTCAAGGAGGCGACTGATGCCTGGGGTCGACTGGACGTATTAATCAACAATGCCTCAACCTTCTATCAAACCCCGGTCAACAAAACCAGCGAGAAACAATGGGATGATCTGATGGGTACCAATCTTAAGGCACCTTTTTTTCTTTCTCAGGCAGCTGCGCCACAATTGAAAAAAAATCATGGTTGTATCATCAATATGGCGGATATTCATGCCGAGCGTCCGCTCAAGAGCTATCCCGTTTACAGCATGGCCAAGGCTGGCTTGGTGATGATGACACGGGCTTTGGCCTGTGAGCTTGGCCCGGAAATTCGGGTCAATGGTGTGGCTCCCGGTGCCATTCTGTGGCCGGAAAATACCGACGACATTACCCGGCAGCGTATTGTTTCCCGAACCTTCCTCAAACGCAAAGGTGAACCCAGCGACATTGCCAGTGCGATTTTATACCTGATTCGCGATGCCGGGTACATGAGCGGGCAGGTGCTGACCATTGACGGGGGGCGTAGCTTGAATTCCTGATTGATCGCCATGTTGCAATCTGGCGTATTCCTTAATCGGGAAATAAAAGTTCAATCGGCCACAGTGCCTGAGAGGACTTGTCATAGTTGCCCCAGAGTTTGGCCATACTCTGGCCATTGAGCGGATGGCGGTAGGCTGGGTCGAGTTCCGCCAACGGCCAGAGCACGAAGGCATTTTTTGTTATTTCGTCGCGTGGAATCTGTAGCCCGCCCTGGTTGATAATGAGATCATCATAAAGCAGCAGATCCAGATCCAGTGTGCGAGCAGAAAATCGTGGGCCATTACGTAAGCGGCCATGCCGGTCTTCGATATTGTGCAATACGGCTGAGACGGTTTGCGCATTTTCATCAGTCTTGACACCGGCTACCATATTAAGAAAATTGTCGCCGGCAAACCCCACAGCTTCGCTTTCATATACGGATGACAGTGATACGTCACCATAATGTCGGCGCAATTCCGTTACTGCAACGCGCACATGCTTTTCAGCCTCAATGTTGCTGCCGATGCTGATATAAACCTGCGCCATAATAATTACAAATCAGGCTGGATGCCGCGTTCGATGATCACGCCAACACCATGTGCGCCCCGGATGGCACCTTTCTTATTCAGGCGCAGGCGCAGCCAGGGTACGTTGAACTCATTCAAAACAATATCGGTAATCCGCTCGGCCAGGGTTTCCACCAGTTGGAACTCGCTTTCGCCGACAAAGTTGATCAGGCGTTTGGCAACGGCCTTGTAATTCAGTGTATCTTCGATAGCGTCACTGGCCGCCGCTTTGCCGATGTCGGTGGCCATTTCCAGATCCAGGCTGACTACCTGCTTGATCTGGCGTTCCCAGTCATAAATTCCAATAATGGTCTCAATACGTAAATCGTCCAGGTAAATTATATCCATCTATATACGGTACTAGGGACGAGGCACGAGGTACAGGTAAAATTTTTTATACTTTAATTAGGCAGTGCTTCTAAATTTTTATCCTTTCCCCTTGTTCCTTGCCCCTCGTCCCGAGTACCTTATGCAATATGAATATACCCGAATACAGCCTGATCGCTTGCGCCTATCTGTTTGGCTCTATATCGACCGCCATCATCGTTTGCAAACTTATGGGCTTGCCCGATCCCCGCTCACAGGGCTCCGGCAATCCCGGTGCGACAAATGTCCTGCGGGTAGGCGGCAAGAAACTGGCGGCCATTACTCTCGCCGGTGACTCCATCAAGGGCTTGATTCCTGTTTTGCTTGGCCGCTGGCTGGGGGTATCGGATATGATTCTGGCGTTGATGGGGCTGGCGGCTTTTCTTGGCCACCTGTATCCGGTTTTCTTCGGCTTCAGAGGTGGCAAGGGCGTGGCTACCCTGTTTGGTGTGCTGTTTGGTCTGCATTGGGGGGTGGGTGCTGCCACTGTCGGAACCTGGTTGTTTGTGGCTAAGATTCTGAGAATCTCATCTCTTTCAGCGCTGGTTGCCAGTTTGTTGGCTCCGCTCTATGTCTGGCTGATTATTCCTTCACGGGAATTTATTATCATTACGCTCATCATGACGGTTCTGCTCTACTGGCGTCACCGCAGTAACATCCAGCGTTTGATACATGGTGAAGAGACATAAAATAGTTGTTCGCCGCAGAAGGAGCTCAGATAGTTAGACTGCGCAGAGATCCTCCAACGGCCACCTTGGCACAGCACTAAACCCCAGGTCTTCCTGTTGTCCGGCAAGCAGGCGCTGGCAACCGGCAAAGGCGATCATGGCACCATTGTCGGCGCAGAATTCCAGACGCGGATAAAATACCTCGGCACCCAGGCCGGCAGTCATGGCCTGTAGTTTCGCTCTTAGACGTGTGTTAGCGCTTACTCCCCCGGCAATTACCAGACGCTCAAGTTTTGTTTGTGTCAGCGCCCGCTTACATTTAATGGCAAGGGTATCCACCACCGCCTGCTCAAACGCCAGTGCCACATCTGCCCGGATCTGCTCATCCTGATTTGGCTCGTTCCGAATATGTTTCTGCAAGGTGTTAAGGGTAAAGGTTTTCAGGCCGCTGAAACTAAAATCCAGCCCCGGCCGATCTACCATTGGCCGGGGAAAGGTGAATCGTTCGGGATTGCCTCGTAGTGCCAGTTCGGCAATGCGTGGCCCGCCGGGATAGCTCAGCCCCATCATTTTTGCGGCCTTGTCGAAGGCTTCACCTACGGCATCATCCAGGGTGTCGCCCAGCAGGTGGTATTTACCCACGCCTTCGACCCGCACCAGCTGGGTATGGCCTCCGGACACCAGGAGTGCGACAAAAGGAAAGGTAGGCGGATGCTCCTCCAGCATGGGTGCCAGCAGGTGGCCTTCCATATGATGCACGCCCACCGCCGGTATATCCCAGGCCCAGGCCAGGCTGCGGCCAACGGCGGCACCTACCAGCAGGGCACCCATCAGCCCCGGCCCGGCGGTATAGGCTACCCCCTCGATTTCATGACGCTGAATTTGGGCTTCCTCAAGCACCTGCCGGATTAAAGGCAGAATCTTGCGTACATGGTCGCGTGAGGCCAGTTCCGGTACTACGCCACCATATTGGGCATGTAGCTCAACCTGGCTGTAGAGCGCATGGGCCTGTAGGCCTCGCGTGCTGTGATAGAGCGCGATTCCGGTTTCATCGCAGGAGGTTTCGATTCCAAGTATCAACATATTGGCTATTTTCCTGCATTTGATGTTTTTTTTCCTGATAATTTTGTCTAATCCCGCTTTTGTCTCACGCTGGTTTTGCGCGTCATATTCGGCGAGGCTAAAGCCTCACTTCCGGGGTATATGATGTGCATAAGCAAAAGCCGGGGCTCACAGCCGAGGAGCCGGGGCTTTAGCCCCGGACACCATACTGATTATACGGTAAAAAATCTGCCGCTACGGTGCGAAACTATTGGGCGGGGTAACAGTGTGGAAGTGAAAGGGAATTAATATGCCCTTGCCCTGGCTTTTAGGACATAAATTTCAATAAAACGATCCTGTTTTGCCACAGGGCTCGTATTTTTTTTGCAATTGCCCGGCAGGGGTATTAAACTTGCGCGCCCTGCCTTTATACAGGCTGAACGAACAATTTATTAACTTTGAGGTGGATGGTAGATGCCATTTGTACGCGTAAAAGAAAACGAACCCTTTGATGTCGCTCTGCGCCGCTTTAAGCGCGCCTGCGAAAAAGCCGGTGTCCTGTCTGAAGTTCGCCGCCGCGAATTTTATGAAAAGCCAACGTCCATTCGTAAGCGCAAAATGGCGGCCGCAGTAAAGCGTCACCAGAAAAAAGTGTCCCGCGAACGCGCCCGCACCAAACGCCTCTATTGATACCTGTGTTCCTGCTCCTGGAGCAGGAAGTACGTTAAGATAATGAACACGGTCACTCTCACTACCCGCATTACCGATGATGTTAAAACGGCTATGCGCAGCAAGGACAAAGCGCGCCTCGGTGTGCTGCGCCTGATTACGGCTGCCATCAAGCAAATCGAAGTGGATCAACGGATCACACTCGATAATGATCAGGTCATTGGTGTGCTGGAGAAAATGCTTAAACAGCGCAAGGATTCCATCGAACAGTTCAGCAAGGCCGGTCGTGATGAACTGGCGGCACAGGAAGCTGCTGAAATAGACATTATTCAGGAATACCTGCCTGAGCAATTGTCTGAAGATAAGCTCAACAGCCTGATTGACGAAGCTATCAGCACCACCCAGGCAGCCAGTATGAAAGACATGGGCAAGGTCATGGGGTTGCTCAAACCCAAATTGGCCGGTCTCGCTGATATGGGGAAGGTCAGTCAGATAATAAAACAGCGCTTGTCTGACTGACAGGGACGGGTAGCCGAGCCAGCTTCCTGGCTTATTCCGCGCCCCCCAGCTACCTACCCACCGCCAGCCTGGCACAGGCTTTGTCCTGCCTTTCAGGCAAAATCCGTATAGAATCCCCCATATGGCCGGTCGCATTCCCCCAACCTTCATCGATGATCTCATCAATCGTATCGATATTGTCGAAATTATCGATAGCCGTGTGCCGCTAAAAAAAGCCGGTCGCGAATACACCGCCTGTTGTCCCTTCCATAACGAAAAGACCCCCTCGTTTACCGTCAGCTCGGCCAAGCAGTTCTACCACTGTTTTGGCTGTGGTGCCCACGGTACGGCGGTGGGTTTTCTGATGGAATACGATCACATGAATTTCCCTGAGGCTATCGAGGATCTGGCTCGCCAGGCGGGACTGGAAGTCCCCTATGAGGGCGGCACACATACAGCCGCAGCTCCGGATCGACAAAGACAGAGCCAGGAGCTCTATGCTGTGCTTGTTCGCGCTGAGCAGTTCTATCAGCAGCAATTGCGTCAGCATTCCCAGGCTCAACGCGCCATCGACTACCTGAAACAACGGGGTCTGAGCGGACAGATTGCCGCTGAATTTGGTATCGGCTTTGCGCCTCCCGGCTGGGATACGATGATTCACCACATGGGCAGTAGCGATGCCCTGCAAGAACAACTGGTGATTACCGGAATGTTGATCCGCAAGGACGATGACCGTTGCTATGATCGTTTTCGTGATCGGATCATGTTTCCCATCCGGGATCCGCGTGGTCGCTGCATTGGTTTTGGCGGACGTATTCTGCCTGATGCGGTTGAAGCCAAGCAAGATAATGACGGCAAAAAGCCGGCAAAATACCTGAACTCCCCCGAAACGCCCTTGTTTCACAAGGGCCAGGAACTCTACGGCCTGTTTGAGGCGCGGCGGGCCTTACGTGATATTCCCCGCTTATTGGTGGTAGAAGGCTATATGGATGTAGTGGCGTTGGCGGAGGCCGGGATCCGTTATACCGTTGCCACCCTTGGCACGGCGACCACGGTGGAACACCTCAATCGTCTGTTTCGTCTCTGCGCCGAGGTCGTTTTTTGTTTTGATGGTGATCGCGCTGGGCGTGAGGCTGCCTGGCGGGCATTGGAAAATGCTTTGCCTGTAATGCAGGATGGTCGTCAGATCCGCTTCATGTTTCTGCCTGATGGTGAAGATCCGGATACCCAGGTGAAAAAAATTGGTCAGCTGCGTTTTGAAGCGGATATCGATGCCGCCATGCCTTTCTCCAGCTTCTTTTTTGAGCGTCTGAAGGAACCTCTGGACATGAGCAGTCTCGATGGACGCGCCCGCCTGGTCAGCCAGGCCAGACCCTTGCTCGCCAAATTACCTGATGGCGTGATGAAACAGATGATGACCCAGCAACTCAATCAACTTGCCGGTTTGCAAATTCAAACCCCCGCTCGGCAAACGTTGACAGGCAAAGGTGTGCCACATCGCTATCAGGCGCTGTCCCATCATCGCAAAAGTGCCCCGCCGTCAGCTGTTCGTTATATTCTTCAGCGCTTGTTACATCAGCCGATGCTGGCGCAGCAGGCGGGCGATCTGGGTCGTTTCAGCAATGGAGACGTTCCCGGGCTGGATTTCCTCATCGAAGTTCTTGAAATCCTGCAAAAACATACCACACTTAGGGCTGGCAGCCTGATTGAACGTTTTCGCGAGAGTGACAAAGGCTCGCATTTGCAGAAGTTAGCTGCCTGGCAACCGGAAGTGGACGATGAGGCCTCGCTGACTGAGGAATTTATCACCGCCCTGAACAAACTGGAGCAGACGTGTTTGCAACAGCGCTACGATGCGCTGCTGGCACAATCCAGGTTGGGGCAACTCTCTGCTACAGACGAAGCTGAGTGTCGTGAGCTGTTCCGGAAGCTGACCCAAAATAAATGCCATCATCCACAGCAATGAATTTTGACCTTGAAATCAGAGGTTTATGCCTATAGAAAGGTTACCCAGGCTAATCCTCGCGAATAGCGATATTTGTTTGAAAAGATCGACATAAACAAGTATATGGAACTGGAATAAACCAGACTTTCGTGTAAACTAGGTTAGTTTTTCGTTGCCATTTATGGAACCGACTCAAATGAATCCTGTCAGAGTGCAAGTAATGGATCAAAATCAGCAGCAATCACAGCTTAAAACATTGATCGCAAAAGGAAAGGAGCAGGGCTACCTGACCTATGGCGAGGTCAATGATCACCTGCCCAACGACATCGTCGATCCCGAGCAGATCGAAGACATCGTAGCCATGATTAATGATATGGGCATTACGGTGTATGAAACAGCACCGGACAGCGACACGATACTCGAAGCCAATACGGCTGTTGATGAAGATGCCGCTGAAGAAGCCGCTGCGGCCCTGGCCAGTGTCGATAGCGAATTTGGTCGCACCACCGATCCGGTGCGTATGTATATGCGCGAAATGGGAGCGGTGGAATTGCTGACCCGCGCGGGTGAAATCGAGATTGCCAAACGTATCGAAGAGGGTCTTCGGCAGATGCTTTCCGCGCTGGCCATCTATCCCGCTACGGTAAACGAACTACTGGCCAGCTACGACAAAATCGCCATTGAGGAGATGAAGCTGACGGATATTATTTCCGACTTCATCGATCCCAATGCGCCCGACAATATTCCCACGCCGGCTGAAGTAGCTGCCAGTCGTGAAGCGGCTGCCAGCGACGATGCCGAAGCCGTTATCGATACCGGTCCCGATCCGGAAGAGGCGCGTGAACGCTTTGAAAAGATCCGCAAATTGCAAAAAGCTGTTCTTGCTGCGATTAGCAAGCATGGCCATACGGATAAAAAGTGTGAAAAAATCCGCAGTGAATTGATTGCCGAAGTTATGCAGCTCAAGCTGATGCCCAAAACTGTGGAGCGTCTGCTTGGCAATATGCGCAGTCTGATTGCCGATATTCGTCGGCACGAAAAAGTGATCATGCACATTTGCGTTGACGAAGCGCACATGCCACGCAAGGAGTTCATTACTACCTTCCCTGCGCGTGAGACCGATTTGAGCTGGTTGCAAAATCGCATCGATGCCGAGGCAAAATATTCCGCTATTCTGGAAGAGCACAAGGAAGACATTCTGCGTGCCCAGCAGAAGCTGAGAGCACTGGAGGCCGCCAGCGGTATTAGCATCACTGATATCAAGGATATAAATCGTAAAATGTCGATTGGTGAAGCTAAAGCGCGGCGCGCCAAAAAGGAGATGGTCGAAGCCAATCTGCGACTGGTCATCAGCATTGCCAAAAAGTATACCAACCGCGGGCTGCAATTCCTCGATCTTATTCAGGAAGGCAACATTGGCCTGATGAAAGCCGTGGACAAGTTCGAATATCGTCGGGGCTACAAGTTTTCGACGTATGCCACCTGGTGGATTCGCCAAGCGATTACCCGCTCGATTGCAGATCAGGCGCGCACCATTCGCATCCCCGTACACATGATTGAGACCATCAACAAGCTCAACCGTATCTCACGGCAGATGCTACAGGAAATGGGGCGCGAAGCCACGCCGGAAGAACTGGCTGAACGCATGGAAATGCCGGAAGACAAGGTTCGCAAGGTGCTGAAGATCGCCAAAGAACCGATCTCCATGGAAACACCGATTGGTGACGATGAAGATTCCCATCTGGGCGATTTCATCGAAGATCAGAATGTCGTCTCACCGGTTAATTCAGCGACGTCATCCGGCCTCTCGGAAACCACCCAGCAGGTACTGGAAGGGCTCACCGCGCGTGAGGCCAAGGTGCTGCGTATGCGTTTTGGTATTGACATGAATACCGACCACACGCTGGAAGAAGTGGGTAAACAGTTCGATGTCACCCGCGAACGCATTCGTCAGATCGAAGCCAAGGCTCTGCGCAAATTGCGTCACCCCAGTCGTTCCGATCACCTGCGAAGTTTCCTCGATATAGACTAGTCAAAACGGCGTCTTTTAAGACGCCGTTTTTTTGTCTATAAAATTAAGACCTTTCATTAAATTCTTGTTAAAATAACGCTCATTGGGCCTATAGCTCAGTTGGTTAGAGCAGGGGACTCATCAAATGGTGCGTTCATATCGAAAGGTATGAAATGAACGGGATGAATTCAGGGAAACCTTAACAGTCACATTATGTGAGCTGATGGCAATCCTGAGCCAAGCCGGAGGTATACCCCCGGAAGGTGCAGAGACTACCTGAGAACTGGTTTTAATTAAACCAAAGCGTTCTTAATAACAGGCTAGAGCGTCCCGCACCCTAACAACCAGATTAAAATAATCGAAGTTGCGGGTGATGAGATAGTCCACTCCTGATATAAATATCAGAAAAAAGTGAATCCCTTGGTCCCAGGTTCGAGTCCTGGTGGGCCCACCAACTATAAATATATTTGTGTATATTGTGCACGGAAGCATAAATTGTCCGGATCGGACAGACTATGGTTGACTGGAAGCATAGTCTGTCCTCTTTATCCTACTTTAATTCTATCCAAGCAGAAATTGTTTGAATATAACCCTGGCATAAAAATCAAACCGAGATGAGTTCAACAATTTTCGGAGGGTTTGATTGCGTATGGATAAAGTTCATAACCACTTCGGGCGGTTTTCGGTAACCACTGGAGCACGCTAAGATAAAGTTAACGGCATTAGCAACATGGTTGTTTTTAAGATCTTTTCTTTGGCAGCATTCAGCATATAATTTATCAGATTGTTTGCACCCGCAATATTCATCCGATCTCAATTCTAAAATTCTCTCATAAGGAGATTGGACAGCCTGTTGCCCTGGCCAGCGTCCATGTATTTTCAAGTAAAGATGTCTCAATGCCCAGAGTGAATATAAATCCAGAAGTTCAACCAGAGAATCACTCTTCGTCCATGTGGCATCTGATGGTTCAAAGGCACAGATCGAACTATCAGGAAAATTTGTATGACGTGGACCAATCCAGTCAATATTAATAGAGATCACCCAAAATCCCCAGGCCTTAACAACAAGATTATTTGCATACGGAATAACTACGAGAAACGTTGCTGGTCGATTAAGGCCAAACAAAATTTCACTTTCCGTCAACAGTATTAAACCATCTTGCTGATACCCTCCCTTGAAAGGCTTGTTGTCAGCTTTCTGATCCAGAATCAGACCAGTATCGCCGTCCCGCTTGACCCCCAATGGCCATTTTGAGGGTTATATGTCTGTGAACGGTTACGAACAGCGCCTTTTTGTCGTCCGTCACCTTTGGGGGAATGGTAGCCATAAGTGCTAACCTCCTGTTCCATAAATAAATTTGATCATATCTAGCTTGACTAAAGTGCCTGCCATTAGCTATAGTTTACAAAATAACAAGAAAAGATCAAGTTTGTAAACCGAATGGAGTCTAACAATGATTGGAGAACGTATACGGCAGGCGCGAAAAGCGTCAGGGCTGTCTTTGCGTGCACTGGCTGAAAAGGTCGGGGTATCCGCCATGGCCATATCCAAATATGAGAACCGCCAATCCACCCCCTCCTCTGGTGTATTACTAAATTTAGCCCAGGCACTGGGAGTCAGAACTGAGTACTTTTTTCGCCAGGCACAGGTTGAATTGCGTGAAATTGAATACCGCAAACACGCCAAATTACCAAAAAAAGTTCTTGCCAAAATTGAAGGTGATGTCATCGAGCAAATTGAAAGGTTTATCGAATTAGAGCAGATCCTTCCAGTAAACCCCATTCGTGCATTTAAATTACCTTCTGATTTACCTGTAAAAATTAATAACTATGAACAAATAGAGTCTTGTGTTGATGTTCTCCGCAAAGACTGGGGAGTCGGTAGTAACCCTATTCCCGATCTTATCGATAGCCTCGAAGAACGCGGTATCAAGGTTTTCCGATCCAGTGCTCTGCATGATGATAAATTCGATGGATTAGCTGCCAGTGTTAATGGCACCCCGATAATTGTAGTCGGTTGCGATTGGCCCGGTGATCGCCAACGGTTCACTCTCGCCCACGAACTTGGTCATCTTGTTCTTAGGGGGCGCTTAGCCGATGGCCTTGATGAAGAGAAGGCAGCAAATCGCTTTGCCGGAGCATTTTTGGTTCCTGCCTCTGAAGTAATTAAGGAGCTAGGTAATAGTCGAAATTGGCTGGAACCCGTCGAACTTTGCGTCTTGAAACAAACCTATGGTTTGAGTATGCGAGGGTGGATCTATCGTGCCAGTGATCTGAATATATTAAACAAGGCGGCGGCCAGAAAAATGTGGGAGTATTTTCGAGCCCGCAACTGGGTAAAAATAGAACCGGGTGAACGATACCCTCCAGAGACTCCCAAACTATTTATTCAGCTTGTGTTCCATGCCTATGGTGAGGAACTCATTAATGAATCAAAGGCAGCAGAATTATTAAGTAAGTCCCTTGCAGAGTTCAGGAAAATGAGGAACATCGGAAGTTGTGAACAAGATTCTACTGATCAGTGATGCCAATATCCTGATTGATATGGATGCAGGCGAAATACTCAAATCTATGTTTGCGCTGGACTATACCTTTGCCACACCAGACTTGCTCTATCAGGATGAACTGGCTGAATTACATCCTCATTTACTGGATATGGGGCTGCAAACAATGGGGTTATCGGACACATCCGTACAACGAGTCTTTGAACACGTAGAAACATACAGCCATACAGGTGTTAGCAGTTATGACCTTGCAAGCTTAAGTCTCGCACAACAGGAACAGGCACCATTACTTACGGGTGATAGAAAGTTACATCAGATTTGCATTCAGGAGAGCATCGCGGTACATGGAACAATATGGTTAGTTGAAGAAATTTATAAATCAAAAATATCTACAGCTCAGACAATTAAGCGTGCATATGCGAAAATGAAAGCAGATGGCAGCCGCTTACCCTGGGATGAAGTGGAAAAACAGTTAAAACGATTTCAAAAAAACAGGTAATGATACGATGCCGGATTCAGTGATCACAAAATATAGGGCTAACTCTCAATATCAATAACCCTGACCCCATTGATTGTAGCCTACGACAAGCAAGTATCACTTGACACAGTGTTCCCCACACACGTGGGGATGAACCGTATTATGGATATTAAAATCGTTATGTTACTTTTGATTGAGTATTGTTAATTCCCCAATTTTCCCTTATTCTCTCATAGGGAATTCAGGTAAATGAAACGATGACAGACGAGATTTTGACCTTAAAAGAGGTCGCCAAATACTTAAAGCTGGCTGAAAAGACAGCGTATCGTCTTGCAGCGGAAGGGAAGCTTCCCGGTTTTAAGGTGGGTGGTAGCTGGCGGTTCCGAATGGATGAAGTTGAGAAATTAACCAGGGGTGAATTGTCGGACTTAAAGA
>VAOX01030648.1_pt1 | contig 36849 bp, 38 predicted proteins | sample 3393891 | NCBI WGS metagenome assembly VAOX01 (sample SAMN08290429, study PRJNA428436) | hydrothermal vent metagenome | isolation source: Deep-sea hydrothermal vent chimney | place: Indian Ocean: Southwest Indian Ridge | depth 2822 m m
ACTTTTATACCCGATGATATTTTTGGAGACAAGGACTAAAGTTAGTTTGTGAATAAAGGGTGAAATCATGTTGCTAACTACATCGCTCTATAACCCAAGAAGAGCCTTGTACTACTTAGGCGAGTTCAATATAGGATTAAGTGATGGGGAAAATGGAGCATAATATTAATTTGAATTTTCAGTTTGCTCAGCATGGGTAAAAATTAAAAGATACCATAATTTCTAGTTCAATTGTTGATTCCATTAAGTAAGAGGGAGTTTTTTCTAAGGGCCGTCAAGGCAAAGGTAAGAACCGTCATTATGTTAAAAGAATTACATGAACCAGGGTCAGGCCACGGCGAGGAAGGAGAATACCTAATTCCTCAAAAGTTATTATGAGAAATGGATTGTTTATGTAATAGACACACTGTAATAACTGTTGATGTTCAGCAAAGGTCATTGTTGTATTATCCAGAAAACGAGTGGCTAGTTATTATGGAGAAATTGAATAAGATGCCATGTTGGAATGACAGTGTAAGATACCTACAGTCATTACTTGTAGGTTATGCCGTTGATGTACGGATTAGTGAAAATGGTTCAATGGTTATTTCTCTATACCTAAGAAAGATTGTAGGAATTGATCAAAATTGTATAGCTGTAGGGCAGGCCAATAAATTAACATTGTAGGATATAGATACGTTCAAATCTTATATGGCTAGTGCTAGTGACTCCACAAAAGAGATAATAGAATATTTGTCGGAAAATAATCCGGGCCTTTATTCATGTATTTCATCCGATATTAAGCTAGATATAATATATCACTGGTAAAAGAGTTTGAGTTAGGTGGTGTATTTGTTGTTCCAGTTAGAATAATACAACGTTCTAGTGTTTTAAAGGGTAAGGGCTGTGTGGATATGAGGGGAAAAGTATAATGTGGGCTCCTATAATACAACCAGAAGATTTAGAATTACTACAAGCGATAACAAGGTCGCGCCACATTAGGGTGTTTGTGCTTGTTACTCTATTCGCTAGCGATCGATGATAAAAGAAGGATACGATGGAAGACGAAAAAATTGAAATAAACTCTGAAAAAATGAACACTCCTAGTTATAAGTTGTTAGTGACCACGCCGATGGCTGCAATAATGGTTAGTGGAAAGTCTAATAGCGAGTGGTCAGGCTTATTAGAGTCTATTGGGCCAGTCTACACTTCAGCAGCTGGAGATACCTTTGGGGAGGTTAAAGAAGCTCTTTTAACTGTATCGCTCATGTTGCAAGGTGGTGATACATTAATGAGGCGCTACTTTGAAGATGATGGCTTAAGCTTTGACAAAATGATGGAGATTTCTGCTACAGGTGCTGACGTTTGGATGTGTAAGTTAAGTGACGGGGAAATTAAAAAGCCTGATGTAATTAAGCTTTTTAAAGCTATACAGGCCGGTCTAATTGAGTCTACCGACGATTTACGTGAAGGAAATGAAATGATTGATCAGCTTATTAGAACTCAAGACAAAATAATTGAGCACATTTCATCATTAAACTGAAACCAAAAAACTTGGGATTTTAGATTTAACAATACGGAGCTTGAATTTGGAAAAAGAGCATATCATTTTCGACGAAAAATGTGCTGTAAGTTATGATGGGCAAAGAGAAAGGTTAGCGCCAGTACGGGATGCATTACATTTGTGTATTCGTTTATTGCTTTCAGACGTATCCTCGTCAGCGCGTATATTAATTGTGGGTGCTGGAACGGGTTCGGAACTGATTGATCTAGCAATTGCATTTCCATTATGGCAGTTTACTGTTGTCGAGCCCGCTTCGGCTATGCTTGATGTATGTCGACAGAGAGCAGAGGAAAATGGTATATCGTCACGTTGCACATTTCATGAAGGTTACCTTGAGTCTCTGTGCGATACAGGCGGTTTTGATGTAGCAACCAGTATTTTGGTTTCACATTTCATCGTTAATCAGGATGAGCGTCGTAGGTATTTTTCAGATATAGCAGCAAGGCTTAATTCAAATGGCTTATTGGTGGAGGTCGGATTAGCTTCTGATACCTCTAAACATGAATATTATAAATTGTTAGAGGTATGGGTTAATATGCATAATTATGCGGGTATGCCGCTAAATGTTCAGTCCCTCGGAAATGAGGTAGCCATTTTACCTGTAACGGAAGTAGCATCATTAGTGGAATCTAGTGGTTTCGATGCACCCGTTCTATTCTTTCAAGCACTCTTGATTCATGCCTGGTTTACTAAAGTTAATGCGGATACTGACAATGCTTAATCACTAAAGTGTATATAAATGCTTAACAGTGTTATTCCCCTTAAGAAGAATTCTACATGAATATGAAATTGTGGGTTGTGGTTATTGATAGGAAGCCTTTGATATTTCTCGGACTGGGGTATGCGTGATCTTAACTATTTTTGAAGAATATGGTTATGTTATACTTGCTTAGTTTCATAGTATTAAGGCGTAATTTAGTTTTTTGATAGAAAACAATTTTTCATTATACATTTGATATTTATATACATGAATTCTATTCAAACCAAATTGGTGCTAATATTTATTGTTGGCTTACTGCTAGCGTCAAGCTTAACCGGTTTTATTGTCGTAAAATACGAAAAATTTCTGACTTCAATTATACAATTATCTGATAAAACATATAAAATCCAAAACAGTGCCTACAAATCTCAAGTGTATTTTAAAACACAAATTCAGGAGTGGAAAAATACTCTTCTCAGAGGCTATGACAAGAATCTTTACAATAAATATTATAATAGCTTTTTACAATATGAAAATAAGACTATTAGTGAAGTGAAGCATTTGTCGACACTTGCAAAAGAATATCCTGAGTTAAAAAGTAACGCTATGGAATTTATTATAGAACATAAAAAGTTAAGTGCTCTCTATAGAGAGGGTTTGCTTATTTACAGTAAAACGAAGCAGTCACCGCAAATAGTCGCTGATAAACATGTCCGTGGCATTGACCGCGAGCCTATAAAATTATTAAGTCAATTAGTTAAGAATAGCAAGAAAATCAACGAGACGGAAAAAAGAAATATAGAATCAGAGCTGAAAAGAATAAAAAATACTGTAATGTATCTCTATGTTCTAACCTTTATTTCAATTATAGTCTTTTTCTGGTTTTCGGTAAAAAGAGGTGTCTCACAACCATTCAATGAAGAAATTCGGAGAAAACATAAGTTAGCAATGACTGATGGCTTAACTGGAATTTTCAACCGTCATGCCTATAACGAACGAATTTCTGTTGAGCTTCATCGTTATGCCCGTAGTAAGCGTCCATTTACACTTCTTCTTTTTGATATTGATAAATTCAAAGCGATTAATGATACCTTTGGGCATGAAGCTGGTGATAGGGTAATTGTAGATATAGCTAAAGTATTAGAAGACAATATTCGTGTTAATGATTTTGTCGCGCGATATGGAGGTGAAGAATTTGTATTGTTGTTACGCGATGCTAATATTAATTCGGCTGAGATCATAGCGAATAAACTTCGTGAACTCATTGAGCGTACTGAGTTTCATTTTAGTAACAAGCGAGTTGTGCTTACTGTGTCGGCAGGGTTCGCAGAAATTAGAGCTGGCGAGACGAAGAATGAACTCTTTCAGCGTGCTGATACAGCACTATATAAGGCAAAGAATTTGGGGCGAAATAAATGTATTGGAGCACAAGAATGATAATTATTAAGAGGTAATGTCTGAAACTAATTCACGCGCCTTTTTACTCTGGGAAAATATCTGCTGTCATCACTTAAAGTCACAACAAAAACTATACTAATATCTCTAGCTGCACTGTTGATTTCTTATGTTTTCTTAAAAACCTGATGAGAGAACTAATTAAAGTGGTATTCCTAAATGATTGAAACCTTACAATCTCCGTTAAACCAATTTTATTTGTACGCGATATTATTGATCACTTTGTTGCTAATTAGAAAGTTACACGCACCCACTGTAATGCTTGGGGGCATTTATGTCATGATGTTTTGGGTGTTTTTAGCGTCAATAGTAGGCATAGGTTCATCAACTGCCTGGGTGTACTATTTACAGTTAATAATTGCGCTACTTGCCGGTTACGCGCTTTTGGTAATTTTCGCCTGGATGGCAGATAAGTGGGGCCCAAGTTATAATCGTGAAGGTTTTATAGTAATACTCATTCCACTTATCTGGTCTGGCGTAATACTAATACCCGTTATGTTATTAAAATTAATTATTCAAGCTGTAAGTAGTGTTACTTAATGCTTGTTCACTGACAATAAGTTTAAGATAGACCAATTTATAATGTGACGCCATTAATTCTGTGTGTTGCGGTGACCGGTTGAATCCTCCGGAATGATAAGTAAAGATTAAATGCTCTGCAATACATTGAGAACGGCTGCAGTTGTTTGTTAGCTAAATTAACGGTTGTATATGCAACTATAATGATTTATCCTCTAGTCTATGTTTGATCGATGCCTCTTTTTCAACGTCAATGCTTTAGCTCGCGTAGTTAACAAACAGTGGGCTAAAGCATTTGAACAATATGATCTTTCGCCGTCGCATGGCTATATGTTGCGGGCGGTGTTGTCTAATCCAGGTATTACTCAAAAACAACTTGCCGATGAGCTGCGCCTGGAAAAATCGACTATCACAAGGTTTGTTGATGTGCTACAGAATAAAGGTTTTGTAGTAAGGAAGAAAAGTACCAGTGATGATGCGCGTGAATTAAATATTTATGCAACTAAGCAGGGAAAAGCGATTCACAAAGAATTGGAGACGTTAGGGGATACGCTATATCAAACTATGATCTCGAAGATTGGTGAAAAAGAGCTTAAGTTGCTCGTAGATAAGCTCCGTGAGAGCTCTCACAAAATAGAGTAATATTTTTTTATACTAATAGTTGTATATACAACTAAAGGTTTTAACTATGCACTATATTAATTTCGATTGGTTCATGATCGGGTTAGACACCCTCATGATAATTTACACCTTATGGGTTGTTTCACTGGGAAATAATAATAAGTTCAACTTTGGTTTAGGCATTGGATTGTTTGTATGGCTAGCTGTCTTGCATCTTGGGCTTTCAACGAAGAGTTTTTTTTCTGAAAATATATCAGGGATAATATTCCTGGTAATCATTTTTACTGCTGTAGCGGCGGTAGGAGTACTACTTTTTCTTGTTCCCCCAATCAGAAAAATAGTCACTGAATTAAGTCAGCAGCAGTTGTTACTGATACAGGGAATTAGAGTATTTTTCGGCGCGTCGTTTTTAATGCAGGCAAGTTTGGGAGCGATGCCGCTGATGTTCGGTATTATCGATGGCTGGACTCATATTGCGGCAGGTTTTCTTGGCTTAGTCGCCGCTTTCTCGACGGCAAACGGGATGAACGCTAAGAAACGTATTTGGTTTGCAAATATATTTGGGCTATTGGATATTTTAGTGGTTGCCAGTACATTATCTTTGCTGATTTTAGCTGATATTACTCCTCATGGCAGCATGATGTATGCAGTATTTCTGCCGGCTCCATTGTGGTTATGGGCGCATATTATCTCGATATATAAATTAATCAAAGACACAGATGATCCATTTAATGGGAGTAAAATATAGTGGCGATTATACATAAGGTAATTACCGGCGATGAATGTTTGAAGGACATTAGCTTAACCCCTTTGGCGGCCCTTATTGAGTTTTATCGTGCCTTCAATAAACAAGACTTACCGTTAATGTCAAAGAATTGGAAAAAAAGTGACGACGCACGTATGTCGAATCCTTTGGGAGGAATTAGAAGAGGCTGGGATTCAATAAAGGAAGTTTATGAAAATATATTTAATGGTCAGGCCAGAGTTTATGTAGAGTATTACGATTACTTAATACAGCAATCAGAGAAAATGTTTTGTGTTGTTGGTCGCGAAAGAGGGTTCTTTCAATTAGGTGATAAAAAGATTGATCTCGCAATACGAACCAGTCGAATCTATCGAATGGACTGCGGAAGCTGGCATCAGATTCACCACCACGGATCAATCGATAAGCCAAAACTACTAGCGCTATATCAAGATGCTGTGCTGGGTAAGAAAAAGGTGTAACAGGCAATGATGGTGCCTGCGTTTAAGTTGCCTTTGCATCCATTGGTAGATATCTTTCGCTCAAGCTTTATAGTGTCACGTAGTTTTGTCGTTTGCTTAAAACCTCGTCTATTGTGATTGAGGATTTATCCTTTATTAGCCTAATTAGTTGGTCGTGCTGGTCGATTTCACTTTACATTTAATGGTAAGAATGTTGAAGTTAAGTTAAATAAGTCGTTCAATGGGTACGTTAGATACTAAAAATATTAACGTGGCTTGCATCGTTAGTTGATCTAAACGTAATGAGTCAATATGAATTATGAAGAGTTTAATGAATTTTGTCGCGGCCTTCCTGTTACTTCATACGTCACGCAGTGGGGAGGCTCTCATGTATGGAAGGTTGGGGGTAAGGTGTTTGCGATAGGAGGCTGGGAGGAGAATGGGGTACCAGCCTTCACATTTAAAACGTCTGAGCACAATTTTAACTATTTGAGTAATGAGCCTGATTATCGTCCAGCGCCTTACTTTGCCTCTCGCGGAATGAAGTGGATACAACAATATCGTGGAGTAGATGCGGAGAATGATGAGCTGACCTATTATTTAAAAGAATCTTATCGACTTGCATCATTAGGTTTAACCAAGAAGAAACAAAAGGAGTTGGGCCTCAATCAGGGCTAACGGAATAGTGACTTTTGCTAGACCAGTCACTTACATTATAACGCTCTTATTAGTCCATATAATGTAGTGCTACTTCGAGGTATTGGTTCTGTGTCACTTAATCAAATAAAGACAGAACCAGATCGACTGCGGCTAAAAGTTTTTTTGCTTCTGGCTTTACTTTAGTAATAACGTTGTGCCAGGCAACGTTTTGTCTTGTTCTTTTCACATTTCTAATTAACTGAACTACAGGCGCTAACAAATATGAAATATGTTTTGCTATTTTTCTTTGTAGTCTCGTCGACATCAAGTTTTGGTGTAAGCGTGTGTTATGGAACAACATTAAATGGCCGCCTAGAAAATGGAGTTAAGCTGCCCCATCGTGGGAGAAATTATATCGGGTACAGTAAGATAGCTCGTCTGGTCGGAAGAACCTATGTCCATACCACGGTCAAAGCTATTGTGGTATTGGCTTACAAGGATTTGGAAAACGAACAGCCTGGTAAAGTCTATAAATATGCGGAAACAGGGTATAGGAAGGGAGGACAATTTAAGCCGCACAAAACGCATAGAAACGGTCTTTCAGTTGATTTCATGACTCCTGTGGTCAATAGAGAGGGGAGTTCAGTCCGTTTACCTACTCACTCATTCAATAAGTATGGATACAGTATTGAGTTCGATGATAACAATGAATATAGAGGAATGCGAATTGATTATGAGTCGCTCGCCGCTCATATTGTTTCTTTACATAAAAACGCCAAAAAACTTGGCTATGATTTGCAGCGTGTGATTTTTGATCCTGAGTTGCAGGTATACTTGTATAAAACAAAATATGCTAAATATTTAAGAAAGAATATACGCTTCTCAAAAAAGCGATCTTGGGTAAGACACGATGAACACTATCATGTGGATTTTTTAATACCATGCAGCATTGTACGGATTGATTGAGAAGGTGGGCTGTGATAAGTTCCGCCTATAGCGGATCGTGACTAAGTATAACGTTAGATTAATACAGTGGTTCGATTAAAGTTGATTATAAAAAATATATGTGTAAGGTGGAATTATTAATGGGCCATTCGGTGAAGGAGATAGTAAATGAAAATTTGGCTAATAGCGGTTGTAATGCTGATTACGTTGTCTGCTTGTAGTAAAGGTAGTGGTGAAGGTGCTAGTGCCAAAGTGAAAAAGAATTCAGGTATGTTTACGGGTACTGTTGCAGAGAAAAAATATAAAGTTGGTGTTAACTGTACTGATATTGATAAAGACTACTTTCGGTTTTTGTCGGATAGAACCGATGTGTCCGATACAAATGGGGATGGCATAGTGCTATCTGGTATGGAAAATAATGGTAAGTTAGTGCTTACTATAATTGATAACGGGAAAACATTTAGCGCAGGCAATGTTAAATTCACAAAAGGCAATAATAACGCGCAAGGATCAGGAAAGCTTTTTGAGCAAGGAGGCGATGCTATACATGAAGTGAAATTTACGGTGAACTGCGGTTAAGTTACATTATCTACTATAGTTAAGTCGACTATGGGCTTAAGATTCAACTAAATATATAAATTGCACAATGCACTTTGGGTGTTATGTATTAAGTATGGCTAGAGAACTTTCCGAATATAGATGTCATGCTATTCCAATACGATGATATAAAATTGTTGTGTATTTTTTTCAGCGTATAAGCAAATCGCTAGTAAATTGCAAATTACTAGTTTCTTGTCTAATTCTTGATGGCTATACGGATGGAGTTGAAGATGGAAAGTCGGGCTGTTAATTTGGATTGTTCGTCCAGGTTTGGAGCGGAAGACTTTACATATTTAGGCCCTTACGGCGAATTGAACGTAAAACAGGATAGTCAAGAAACTACTACAATAACCACTCACGTAAGCATGGTCACTGGCTGTTATATTGTGAGTGGTTATGCAAATCTTAATAATCATGTCGTCACTCTAACTTATGAATCCATGGATAATGATGCGATATGTTTTGAACAATATAGTCGTGAAATAAGCTTTACGATTTCGACCGTTTATTAGCCTCCTAATTGGTGCTAGCTCCGGTATAGGTAAAGAATTAACAAAAATATTATGCGCTAAAGGGTATACAGTAGGGATAGCTTCCAGGCGTTTACACTTGCTACAAGAACTGCGTGATGATCTTTCAAGGAGTGTTATAGTGAAACAGATTGGCGTTACAAAACCGGATTCTGCAATGAAGTCTCTTTTAATGTTAATAGGGGAGATGGGCGGAGTAGGTTTGGTCGTTGTTTCGAGTGGCACAAGGTGAACCAGTTTTGGGTGACGTCTTTAGAAAAGGCTGCAGTGCAGATATATCAGGCAATAACAAAAAAGAGTATGTGTTTATGTTACTAAGCGATGGAGGCTAATTGCGTGGGTATCAAAATTTCTTCCCGCTACAATTTACAATAGGTTATGATGGCTAGGATATTAACTAACACTTAAAATGTCGTTACGTATCACACTATATTATGAATAAAGAAATTATTTCTATTATTAGAATACCGGTTTTGATTGTTATTATTGGGTTAATTGCGGTTTATCTGATATTCTCGAGCGAAAAATCTGCGTGTAAAAAGAAATGTTATGCGGCTGGGCTAAGTTACGAATATAAGTCATCGGTGATACATGGCAGCGAAACCAGGATGTCGATGACTACGAGCACGTCATCATCTTGTCAGTGCATTGATTAGTCATTACGCAGTGACATATTCTAATTTAGGATAACCTTCCTAAATAGTTAAATAAATAATTCAATATGTTTCGAACGCAGTGGTAGGAAAAATCCTGAAAGCTAGCGACAATTCATTTCACGTGAAAACGATACTATCCAGTGCTAAGTTATATTTGTGAAGGTTATAACTATTTTTTACTAAGGCCTTAGCTCAGAAGAGGTACACCTTCAATTATTTTAGGAAGTTTTATGTCTTAAAATTTCGAAAAATACACCCATCTAAACCCTGGAGAAGCTTTACTTAAAATAATTGAACCTTTCGAAGAACTAAATGAGTGTAGAAGGTATTCTCTTGCCCTTTTTGAATACGTGATTTTCATTTCGACTAAAACTGATCAATTAGTAGTGAAATTTCGGGCGGCCAATGGTTAAAATTCAGCGTTATATTTAGATGCAGTCAAGTCTGTTAGTCTTGACGGGATCCCAAATGGTTACCTTAGCGTGCTTAAGCATTATAGAGGTGGGTTTTTCGTAGGAAAATCTCTTGAATTGGTTCTAAATGAAAGCTTTTGTTCCGGAATGTTCTGTTTAGATGAAGACTGGGTTTTCCAGAAATATGCGCGGAACTGGTGGAGTTTGAAAATCAGCTGGACATTGTCATGGATCATCTAAATTCAGATCATTATATTCTGCACCCTACTTTTAAAAATGAGAGAGGTGAATGGAAGATTTATTATAATGGGCCATGACCAAGGAGTGTTGGTTGAGGTATATGCTAATATAGGTGTTGGTGGTCATTTCTTACGCCTAATTGCGGAATATCTTTCTGAGCCCTAGATGAAATTTTGATGTTTGGTAATGATACTATTATTTAGGGTGTTGAAATGGAAATAGTGATACTTCGGCATGGTGAACCAAACATAGCACTCTCAAAAAATATGAGTGCTCCAGACTATTTGAGGTGGCTTGATGTATATGCTGTTTCCCGAATATGTCAGTCTTCGATTCCTGAAGATAACGTGATTTCCTTAGCAAACCGCTGTAATGTAGTGGTGTGTAGTGATCTTCCTCGATCGTTTGACTCTGCTATAAAGTTAGGGGTAGAGAATAAGGTAATACTAAATAGCTCGATATTTAACGAAGCAGGCATGCCTGTGGGGCACTGTAAATATCTAAAATTTTCACCAAAAATATGGTCTGTATTTTTCAGGATGTTGTGGTTATTCGGGTATTCAACAAACTCTGAGTCATTTAAAGAGGCGAAGGTTAGGGCTTCAATAGCAGCTAAGATTCTTGTTATTCTAGCAGGTAAACATAAGCGAGTTCTTTTTGTCGGTCATGGTGTGTTTAATAGACTTTTAGTAAAGGAATTGAGATTATTGAGTTGGTCGGGCTCAAAAAATCCGGGTTCAAAATACTGGAGTCACGCGGTGTATGTTAATCTAGGTACTTAATAACTGATGTCGTCATATAAAATAAGGCTGGCCCACTAGTATTTATCTATAATAGTGGTGTGAGTTTGTGTGCGTCATGGTAAGGTTGTTGAGTCACATAAACTAGTCTTGCGCAGTCATTTAGTTGCGTCATTACATTTAGCGCGAAATAAGGAGATAAAATGAAAGTAGCATACATTTTTTCAACGCAAGGTCATTCGGTCTCCTATAAATTAGGGCAGATGATATTGCCGCAGTTAGAGGCTGATGCTCATGGGGTTGAAGTAGTAGGAATGTTTTTCTTTGAAGATAATAATTATGTGCTAGTAAACGGCGATCCAATTGGAGAACGTTTGGCAATAATTGCAAAAGAGAAGGGTATGCTCTTAATGGGGTGTGACAAATGTTGTTATGAAAGGCAAATAGATAAAAAATTAGTAGAGGGTGCTGTAATAGGTTGCTTTCCAAACCTATACGAGGCCTTATCAGGGAACATGCCAGATCAGGTAATTACGTTATAATAAATATAGCATGGTGTGAATTTCGGTACGTATCAATTAATGGATTAGCCATTGATCTCAATGTAGGCGAAAAAGGTTACTATTTGAGTGTTCTAGATTTAGCCTTATGATAAAGGACAGGCCAACCCCTTGAGTTTTTAGGTATTATTAGTAGCGCAGAGAATCAATATTGTGGCTGAAACTATAAAAGGTACTGACGGGAAATTGCGATGTAAATGGTGTGATGCTGCACCGGAGTTTCGTGACTATCATGATAGCGAATGGGGTTTTCCTGTTCATGATGACTATCGTCTATTTGAAAAACTGTGCCTTGAGGGTTTTCAGGCAGGATTAAGCTGGCGCACAATTCTTGCCAAGCGTGAAAATTTTCGTGTTGCCTTTCACGATTTTGATTTTAATAAAATAGCACGATTCATTCAACGGGATACTAATCGTCTCCTCAAAGATGAGGGTATTGTTCGTCATAAGGGTAAGATAGAAGCTGTTATTAACAACGCTAAACATGCGAAAGAGCTGGTCAAAAAAGAAGGGTCACTTGCGGCCTTTTTTTGGCGCTACGAACCAGAGACCTATAATCTAAAGAAGCCACAGTCTGCATCAACTTCAGTCGAGTCGGTAGCACTGTCAAAAGATTTAAAGAAAATGGGTTGGAAATTTGTTGGGCCTACAACCGCATATGCATTTATGCAGGCGATGGGAATAATTAACGATCATGTTAAAGGCTGTGTGATCAGAACAAAGGTAGAGCGGGCACGAGATAAATTTAAGCGACCCGGTGGTAAAAAGTGACAAGCCTATTTTATTGGATACCGTTGAGTGCATAAAAAAATAGGTATAATCTTTTGATATGAAATTATGTTAATAGCTGTTCTTAAATTGGACTAGTTTCTACGCCCAATGTTTTAGTGAAAGAGGTTTTATAAAGTATGAGTGGGTCTTGTGATCATGGTTGCTCTTTAGATCGTTTGCGTGAACGCCAGCGAGGGACATTATATATTGTGCTTGGTATTAATGCCACGATGTTTTTGGTCGTGGGTGCTGCAGCACTATACGGTAACACAACGGCTTTGTTGGCAGATAGCCTAGATAATTTCGGTGATGCTTTGACATACGGGCTTAGTCTCTACGCAGTCTCACGAAGTGGGTCGGTGAAGGCTAAGGTCGCCCTGTTTAAAGGGTGGTTAATACTTCTTGCGGCTTTTGTTGTTGCTACCCAAATAATTTATCGACTAATTGTTCCAAGTATTCCAGTATTTGAAATTATGGGTATTTTTAGTTTAGCGGGTCTTGTTGCCAATTCTATTTCTCTTTTTGTGTTATGGCGGCATCGGAATGAAGACGTGAATATGAGTTCGGTGTGGGAATGTTCACGAAATGATATTGCGTCAAATTTGTCAGTCTTTCTCGCTGCTGGCGCCGTCTGGGCCACCGGGTCCGGTTGGCCTGATGTTGCGGTGGGGATTGCGTTAGTGTGGTTGTTTATTCGTTCTGCCATTCGAGTCATTTCGTCAGCGAAAGCAGAGCTTCGTGCAGAAGCAGAACGTGAAGCTGGTGACGATATTAAAAATTCATCTTAAGCTTGTCTGTAAGGTAAGTTTAAGAATGGTGTTAATTACTCTTATCTAATAGAGAAAATATTCCGCTGCAAAGCAAGCTAAATATTAGGCCAAGCGCTTTGGCTAAAAGTAATTTCAATATATTAGCTCACTAGTTTGTCGTAAAATGTTATAAAGCCTATGCTAGCTCACTTCAGTATCGAATGAATTTTAGTTTATACATAGTTTGGCTTACAATATGATTCTAGAACCAACACCATTGTTCCTGGAAAATTTATACTGGATAACATTGTTAGCAGTAGTAGTGTCATCAGCTTCAGGAGTGCTTAAAGCAGGCTTTAAGCAATTCGATTTGTTTGGTGTGATTATTTATCCACCCGAGTATTTGCGAGAATTTCATACTTACGGTTATGAGCATATCGACAACTTACTCTTTACGGTTCCCCTGAAAAACTGTTAGGCACCAGAAAGGCCCTCGACTATATTAAAGTAGTGAGGGCGATATTTAAGGAAATGGGTTGGGAGGGTGATGGGGTTATTGAATTAATTTGGCTTCCGGCCTTTGTTTTTCCGTTAGGACAACAAGTACCATCAATAGGGGTGGTAGTTTGGCATGTTAAGCAGTCTTATGATGGTTTGTCCTATTTGTTATCACCGGTTGCTTTGCCATTCTAAATGTCTCGAATAACGAACTACAGCATGAGTTAATTGATTGAAATGGATATACTAATTAGTAGAAATATCGGGTATGAAAGCCTGGTTTCATTGTTGATTGAGTGCTTTCCCGATGTTAACTTGATATTAATTTATGATGAAGTTAATGACTGGATTGATGTCAATGACGAGAAGGTGATTATCCAGTATCAAGTTAGTTCAGTATCCTCTGATGCGTTCACTCAAGGTATTACGACTTTTATGAGTGATGAGTTTGATGAGCTCGCACTAATAGAAATTCTCTCAGCTGTAATATCAAAACACTTCCACTGCGCCACTTCTTGTGATGCTTCACGAGTAGTTCTTAAAGAGCATAGTGAATATTACTCACTGCTATTTGAGAGCGAGCGGGTATATCTTGTCGATGATTGCCTTTGTGAAAAAACGGGTGAAATGACAAAAATAGTTGAATTGAAATATGAGCCGCCACGCTCATCGGTGATAGTCTGAATTATGTCACTAAGTGAGTAAAATGTTATATAGTATAGATAATGAAAGTAAAATACTGACCTATGGTAATTCCGGTTCACGCAAAACGATACTCACTGTTTTGTATGAATGACTGTATTTTTCTATCTATGATCGTTAATTGGTGATGCTTAATGACTCTTCGCGCTACTTTAAGAAATTTGCATTTATATATTGCGGCCTTTCTGGTGCCGTTCATTTTTTTAATGGCGTTGTCAGGCGGCTTGGAAATACTTGGAATTAAAGGTGAGACTAGCCGTGAGTTACTTCACAAGGTAAGTTTATCCAGACTCAATTTTCGATCGCCTACTATTACTCAGGACGTGAGAAAATTATTTAAAGAGTTAGCTATTGACGCCACTATCACGCGTGTAAGAAGGAAAAATAGATCACTTTATACTCGGCCCAGTTATGCGGGTTATTATGGGTTGAAAATTAGGGGGGATTACATAAAGATATACAAGTACACACCAGATATTGTGAGAAGGCTGATGACGTTACATAAAGGGGGTGGCCCAGCAATCTATCAGTTTTATCAGAAGCTAATGGTATTCGGATTATTAATTATATTGTCGATCGGTTTGTGGTTAGGTTTAACTTCCGTTAAAACGCGAAAAAATTCCGCGATTATTTTTATTGTAGGTGCCGGTTTTTACTTACTTATTATTATATAAAGAAAAAAGGGCAATAATTACCATTCAAAGCTTATCAAGCGTTAATTTCAAAAATTCCTTTTATACTCATAAACTGCTTCAGTTCACAAAATAACACTGCCAATTCGTTATGCCAACAGGTAAAATCCAGGGGACCATTTCTATTATTTCAAGGTGTTAGATTCTATATGTTAAATATTGCGTTAAAATTGTCTGAAGAATTAGAGGCGAAAGAGAACTATGTTCAGGCCACAATCGATTTGCTCGATACTGGCGCTACCGTTCCTTTTATTGCTCGATATAGAAAAGAGCTGACCGGAGGGCTGGATGATGTTCAGTTAAGACAACTGGAAGAGCGTTTGGGCTATTTACGTGAATTGGAAGATCGAAAGGTAACCGTTTTAAAGAGCATTAAAGAGCAAAATAAGTTAACAGATAAGTTGGAAAACGAAATAGCGAATGTTGAATCAAAAACTCTGCTAGAAGATATTTATCGCCCTTATATGCAAAAGCGAAGAACCAAAGCACAAATTGCACGTGAAGCGGGGCTGGAGCCCTTCGCCTTAAGTTTGTTAGAGAACCAAGATCAAGATCCTTTGGCAGTGTCGCAAAGTTTTATTAACGCCGAAAAGGGTTTTACGGATGCAGAGGCTACTTTAGAGGGAGCCAAACAAATTCTAATGGAGTTATTCTCGGAAAATGCTGATATTAATGGAAAGTTACGAGAGTATGTTTGGGACCAAAGCTTGTTGCAGTCTACGTTAGTCAAGGGTCAGGAAGAAGAAGGCAAGAAATTTAGTGATTATTTTGATAGTGCAGAAGCGCTGGTCAAAATCCCTTCTCATCGTGCCTTGGCAATGTTTCGCGGGCGCAATGAGGGATTTCTAACGTTAACTCTTGTGCTTAAAGAGTTGGAGCAAGAAGAGTTGGTGTCGGTTGGTGTGAGTAAGGTTTGCGTACATCAGTTGATTAAGCATTTTTCGATTCAATCTAATAAGCAGGCTAGTGAGTTTTTACTGGCGGCTATTAGTTTGGCTTGGCGCGCCAAATTGTCAACGCGAATTAATGTTGAGTTAAAATTACGCTTACGCGAAAATGCAGAACAAGAAGCCATTGAGGTTTTTTCATTAAATTTAAAAGCAGTTTTAATGGCAGCACCTGCTGGTGCAAAGGTTACGATGGGAGTGGATCCCGGTTTTCGCAGTGGGGTTAAAATTGCTATCGTGGATAACACCGGTAAATTTGTTGATGACACGGTGATTTATCCGCATCCACCGCAAAAACAATATGATCAGGCGATTCACTCCTTGGTAAAGTTGATTAAGCAATATGACGTTGACTTAATTAGTATAGGAAATGGCACGGCTTCACGTGAAACGGATAGATTGGTTGTTGATTTAATGAAACAGCATTCTGATATTAAGACTAAGCATATTGTGGTTTCTGAAGCGGGTGCGTCAGTTTATTCGGCATCAGCCACTGCTGCTGAAGAATTTCCTGATTTAGATGTCACCGTACGGGGAGCTATTTCGATTGCGCGGCGACTGCAAGATCCGCTGGCTGAATTAGTGAAAATTGACCCTAAAGCGATTGGAGTGGGGCAATACCAACATGACCTTAATCAGGTTAAGCTTGCCAAAAGTCTCAATACGCGCGTTGAAGATTGTGTTAACTCTGTGGGGGTGGATGTTAATATGGCATCGGCAGCATTGCTATCTCATGTTTCCGGATTAAATGCTACATTGGCTAAAAATATTGTTGAATTTCGCGATGAGCATGGAAAATTTGACGAGCGAAAGCAATTAAGAAAGGTCGCGCGTTTAGGGGATAAAACCTATGAGCAATGTGTTGGCTTTTTACGAATTGTCGATGGGAAAAATCCGCTAGACGCATCAGGCGTTCATCCAGAGTCCTATCCTCTCGTCGAAGAAATATTGAAGAATAATGACACTAATATTAAAAATATTATTGGTAATAGTGCCAAAATAAGAAGTCTAAATCCAAAAGATTATGTGAGTGATTCTTTTGGTGAGCCTACAATTATTGACATATTAACTGAACTTGAAAAACCAGGAAGAGATCCAAGGCCAGAGTTTACTTCAGCGACCTTTAAAGAGGGTATTGAAAAAATTACCGATTTAAAGTCTGATATGCAGCTGGAAGGGATTATTACTAACGTGACTAATTTTGGCGCCTTTGTTGATATAGGGGTTCATCAAGATGGTTTAGTTCATATTTCTGCGCTTACGGACAGTTTTGTTAAAGATCCTCATACTGTCGTTAAAACGGGAGACCTTGTTAAGGTAAAAGTAATGGAGGTTGATGTGAGTCGAAACCGAATTTCGCTCACTATGCGATTAAATGACAAGGCCGAAGATGTGACTAAGCCGATGGGTAAGCCAGCTAATAAACAAGAAGCTGATAGTAAGCGTAAACAGTCTCGTCACAAACCAAAGAAACAAGATTCTAAGCCAGTCATTAATAATGCATTTGCTGATGCATTCGCTAAAGCCCGCAAGTAGTGCAGGGTAAAAATACGGTAGTCCATTGTCGTGCTGGGATTGGTCGTACTGGCCCTGCAGCTGTTTAATTGCGTAGTGGAGTAAACGTAAAAGACGTGTTTAAGCGTGTTTCGCGAAAAAGAGGCACGCAGGTACCCGATACCGAAGAACAGAAACAATGGTTGTTTTCAAATTGTAAGCTTATGCTTTCTGTGGCTCGGGCCTGATTGATATATGAATTGCAGGCGTTAGCCTCGATGCGCAACTACAGATATTTTAGGGAATAAAAATCAATGAAAAGTAAAACTGTATTGGTGGGCGTTCTGGTTGTTTTATCTGCTCCCATTTATGCGGGAGTTGAATCAGTTTTATATAAGACGAAATTGGGTGCTTGCAATATTGTTGCTACGTACAGTGGTGCAAAAGGGGAGGCTGGAGTAATGGTTGTTCGAGCCAGATCACCGTCTGGTAAGAATCGATGTCAAATCTCAAAAAATTCGTTGATTCGTACGCTGAATGAGGCACTCAAGGCGCTAGAAAATAAAAAAAATATTTCAGGGCTAGCTAGTATATTTCTGGCGAACAAATTACGCATCCATCGTTGGATGAGTGATTCTTTGATAAGAAAGTCTCGCAATGATATTCACTGGGACACAAAATCAGGCAAGCCAAAAAAAGGTAGTTCAAATGAATATGTTAATAGGCTCCTATTTTCTGATTCGGTTTTAGTTTCATTAAGAAAAGTACTGAAAAATTATCATTATAAAATTACCGCAGTCTCTTGTGAAAAAATAATCATTAACAAAAATAAATTACCTTATGATGCGATGTGCTGGATTAAAGTGAAGAGAGAGCTGTTGGTTAGAGGTAAAGCGCGTTAAATGCTTTTGATGGGGTTTGTCCTTAAGGTCTGATCAAACCTTTGCAGGGTGATTTATTGGGTTAAGCGCGGTACTAGTTTTTCATTTCTCAATCATTTCTTTATTGTCCTAATAATCTGCAGATAATTACTGAATATTATCTTCTGTGCCGTTACAATACGCTGAATTATGGTAGTAGACATGGTGTTGTTGACGTATCTTGATTGTTCATGCGCTTATTATCTTTAAGTGGATGAAATGGCTGTGTTTTCTGGCATTTTTCGCTGTAAATTCTGACTATGAAAGCAATAAAATCTTATGAGTAAACCGTTACGTATTATTTTTGCAGGCACGCCAGAGTTTTCTGTGAGTGCACTCGCGGCATTAACAGAGTCTGGGCATAATATTGTGGCTGTGCTTACTCAGCCTGATCGCCCAGCAGGTCGAGGTCGTCAATTACGTGCGAGTCCGGTTAAAGAATTTTCGAATGAGCATGAGTATCTGGTATTACAGCCTGAGTCACTCAAAACCGAAGAGATTCAACAACAATTAAAAGCATTTGATGCCGACTGTATGGTAGTGGTGGCGTATGGCTTGATATTGCCAGAAGTAGTGTTAGGTTTTCCTCGTTACGGTTGTTTTAATATTCATGCTTCCTTGTTGCCGCGCTGGCGAGGCGCTGCTCCCATACAAAGAGCAATTGCTGTGGGCGATGACCAGTCTGGAGTTACCATAATGCAAATGGATAAGGGTCTGGATACAGGTGACATATTAGCAATTGAAAGTTGCGCCATTGACTCAAATGACACCGGTTCTACTTTACATGATAAGTTGACTGGTATCGGCGCACGTTTATTGCTGACGGTTTTGGAGCAGGTACAAAGCAAGTCTTTAAGTCCTCAAGTGCAAGATAATGCTCTTGCTTGTTATGCTGAAAAATTACAAAAATCTGAGGCATTAGTAGACTGGAATAACGATGTTATTGAAATTGAACGTAATATTAGAGCATTTAATGCATGGCCAGTCGCTCACACGTGGTATAAGGATAAAATGTTACGCCTTTGGGAGGCGCACGTAGGTTCTACAATAGAAGAAAGCAGTAAAGTTAAGCCGGGTGAAATAATTAGCGGTGATAGTGATGGGATTTTAGTGGCCTGTGGTCGTGGAGCGCTTATGCTGACACGTGTGCAGATAGCAGGTAAAAAGCAGGTGAGCGCCAGGGAATTTATCAATAATCGAAATATTTCAGGCGATCATCTCGGAAAAGCACAATAAATTATGACTAAGCCAAAACGCAAAGCCAAACGTAAAGTCAAGAACACAGCCAGTTTAGCCGCTGACCCACGTCAAGTCGCACTCGAAGTATTGCAGCAGTTAATTCAAAAAGGACAATCGTTAAATGCAGTGATGCCATTAGCATTAGTAAAGCTTGCTTCAAAAGAACAGGGCTTGTTTCAAGAGCTGGTTTACGGTGTTGCACGCTGGATGGTGCGTCTTGAGGCTGTGCTTGGTCAATTACTTGAGCGCTCAATTAAAGAAAAAGATCTTGATGTAAAGTTGATCTTGTTACTGGGTATTTATCAATTAGTTTATACGCGTATCCCTGATCATGCCGCGGTTTCAACTTCGGTTGACCTGGTCAATAAGGTAGGTAAGCAGTGGGCAAAAGGACTTGTGAATGGTGTATTGCGCAGAGTATTGCGTGAACAAGAAGAGATAGAATCAGAGATTGATAAGGTGTTGTGTACGCAAACATCGCATCCTGAGTGGTTGTGTCAGCGTATCCAGGGTGACTGGGCGGATCAGGCTGAGCAAGTGCTTATGGCGAATAATCAAAGAGCGCCTATGAGTTTGAGGGTGAATGCATTGCAAATCACGCGTAATGATTACTGTTCGATTTTAGATGAAAATAACATTGGCTATACCCTGCCTGATTGGTCAAAGGTCGCTATTGTACTTGAACAGGCAATTGAGACTGCTTCATTGCCAGGATATGAAGAGGGGCAGGTTTCAGTGCAGGATTTGGCTGCACAATATGCCACGCAGTTGTTAGACGTACAGCCTGGCATGAAGGTGCTTGATGCTTGTGCTGCCCCAGGAGGGAAGACATCTCATATCGTTGAAAGCTGCCCCGAGCTAAAACGTTTATTGTCTTTAGATATTTCGGCGCTGCGACTGCAAAGTCTTCAAGAAAATTTACAACGACTACTGATACAGAATAAAAGGCTGGAATGGAAGGCCGTAGATGTTTCAGATACAGCGATCATGCGACGATACGGTAGTTTTGATCGAATCTTACTTGACGCTCCCTGTTCAGCGACGGGGGTGATTAGGCGTCATCCTGATATTAAGTTATTGCGGAGAGCTTCTGACATTGAGGAACTGGCAAAACAGCAGCGCAAAATTTTGGATAATTTATGGCCTTTACTAGCTCCCGGCGGAATGTTGTTGTACTCTACCTGTAGTATATTGCATCAGGAGAATGTGGATCAAATTCGTCAGTTTATTGAGTGCCATGATGACGCTGAAATAGATCCTAATGCCTCATATCCTTGGGCAACTAACGATGAGTCCAAGAAGACTGGGTATCAGCTTGCGCCTGGATATTTGAATATGGATGGTTTCTTTTACGCACCCTTGCGGCGTAAAAAGTTTGCAAAATAAATCAAAATAGCAGGCGCTTCTGAATTTGACATTCTTGGTCATACCAGGACACATGAATGTTTAAATAATCAGAATTTCTTTACATAAATAACGGATTATATTATTGCGCGTGTGCGATGCCGCGTTTGAATTTAATGAAACGAGCATATCAACCAGCAAACTTGATAGTCGGGCTTTATAGTCTGGCAATATTATCTCTGTTTAGCCAGCAGCTATATGCGGAGGATCCTCCGTTTGTCTTAAATTCAGGTGTTGATACCAGTATTGATGCTCACTGCCCTCGCCATAAACTAGCGAATGCCCGTAAGCATTTTGAAATTTGTGGAATCAAGGCTGCCTATCTAAATGAGGTTTTAACCATTGACGCCCGTATATTTTATGGTTTTAGCCACGCAGCACTAAGAGCGTTGGAAAGCGGTGTTCCTATTACGCTTCAGTTAACGATAGAATTTTACCGGGAACGCGACTGGATTTGGGATGAATCAATTGCGACATTAAGTCAGCGTTTTACCATTCAATACCATACATTAACTCGAAAGTATGTAGTCACCAATCTCAATAGCAAAGCGAAGAAAATTTTTTCGACTCGTTCCGAGGCCATGGCTTCATTAAGTGAGGTGAGTCAACTTCCTGTGCTAGACAAAAAATTTATTCATAGATCTTCACGTTACTATGCACGCGCAAGGGTGCGTTTACTAATAAGTCATTTACCCTCGGCATTAAGACTATGGGCTTATATGTCATCAGATTGGCGCTTAAAAAGTGAGTGGTATTTATGGCCACTTTAAGTTTACGTAAATTATTTACGGGTGTATTGCCTGTCATTGTTCTTTTCTTGTTTGTGTTGGTGTCTTTGTTTTTATTAAACAGCAGCACTGCCAAGTTAAGTGAAGCGACCAGTACCATTGCTGGCGTAGATAGTATGTTCGAACGCATGGTCATTATTTCGGTGATTGCTATCGTGATATTGCTGGTGTTGATTGGCGGCAGTGTAGTGCGTCTGGTAGGGCAATTTAGGCGTGGGGTCCCCGGCTCAAGACTAACCGTTCGAATGTTTATGATGTTTGTCGTGTTGTCAGTTGTACCAGTGGTCTTTGTGTACTATTTTTCTTTTCAATTGTTAAGTCGCGATATCGATCGACCGTCAGCAGCATATATTAAGCAAGCTAGTAAAGACGCGAGAAGGCTTAGCCGTATTTCACTAAATTTACGCAAGCGCGAGTTATTAAAGCAAACCTACGAAATAGCCAAAAGCCTTGCAAAAATTAGAGTCAGTAGACATAGAAACAATGAATTTCGGGTCAAACTGAATGAGTTTCAGGCCTCTAACGCGGGTAGTAACTTTATTGTTTGGCAGGGTGACAATTATCTTACTATTGCCCGTGCAGGTGGGGATGAGAAAAATAGTGTGCCGAATGAGCAAATGCTACTTCAGCTAGGAAAGAAAAAACCTTATGTCTCAATTGAGCCAGGAGGTGAAAAAGAATTATTTATTCGCGTAGTGGTCCCGTTTCCAGTGATAGCGCCTCGTAGCAGCGCCAGCATTATTCGGCCAGTCAAAAAGAGGTATCTGCAGGCGGTATACGTAGTATCACAGAGAATTGGAGCGCTCGGTGGAAAAATTCAGGACGCTCTAAGTGAGTACGAAAAGCGTGGATTTTTTAGAGATTTAGTCAGGCGTAGTTTCTTGTTAGTACTGTCACTGGTTTTGCTGTTGAGTTTACTTTCAGCGGTCTGGGCAGCATTTTATTCAACGCGACGATTAGTGCAGCCAATTAAGGAATTAGCAGAAGGTACGCGTGCCGTAGCTGATGGCGATTATGATACCAAGGTGCCAACAACGACACATGATGAACTAGGATTCTTGGTGCAGTCATTTAATGATATGACAGAAAAAGTCGCCAATGCGAGTAAGGCTGCATTGTTGGGCCAACAGCAAGTTGAAGAGCAGCGGGCCTATCTTCATGCAGTGTTATCTAATCTTTCTTCTGGCGTGATGACGCTAGATCAAAATAATATTTTACGTGTTCATAATGCGCAGGCGAGTCAAATTCTTGGATCTAACATGACTCCGATTGTCGATTGTCATTTTTCACTCATGGGGGATGAATATCCTTATTTGTCGGGTTTTATTGATGCTATTACTCCTCATCTTGCGAGTGATGAATTGGAGTGGACAGAAGAGTGTGTAATTTTTTCGAATGCGGGCCGACAGGTATTATTGGTACGCGGCACTACGTTGCTGGACGATCAGTATGTGCATGGGGACCATATCGTTGTTTTTGACGATATCACTGCCCTGTTACAAGCGCAGCGCGATGCCGCTTGGGGGGAAGTTGCCAGGCGTATGGCACATGAAATCAAGAATCCGTTAACGCCTATTCAGTTATCGGCTGAACGGTTACGACACAAATACCTCGGGACTATGCCTGAAGAAGATGCGCAATTACTTGACCGCTCCACACACACGATTGTGCAGCAAGTGGAAGCACTTAAAAAAATGGTGAATGCTTTTTCCGAGTATGCGCGAGCGCCTAAGCTGGTGCTGGAATCATTAAACCTAAATAATTTAATTCGTGAGGTTGTAGATCTATATAATGATGCCGGGTTGGAGTGCATTCTGGATCTCGACCAGCGAGTGCCTGTACTAGAAGCTGATGCTGGCCGAATACGTCAACTGTTACATAACTTGTTGAAAAATGCGAAAGAATCGATGCAAGAGCTTACGGAGGCGAAAGTGGAAATTAGTACTCATTTATTATCTGATATGACAGTACAATCTGTTGAGCTGGTAGTCAGGGATCACGGTAAAGGCTTTCCGAGTGACGTTGACGGTAAGTTGTTTGAGCCCTATTTTACCACCAAGCCACGTGGTACCGGTTTGGGTTTAGCGATCGTCAAGCGTATAGTAGAGGAGCACGGAGGGATGGTGATTGCGGATAATGTGGAGCCCAGGGGGGCCAGAATTAGTATTCGTATTCCGGTGAGTAGTTATAACAAGCAAGAAACCCATAAAATGTTAAAGAAAGGTCGTGGCTCGAATGAACAGTAAAAGGTTGTAAGGAATGGCGCAATCGAAAATAATAGTGGTTGACGACGAGCCTGATATTCGCACTTTGGTGCAGGAAATTCTGGTAGACGAAGGATATTCTGTTGAGATTGCTGAAGACGGAAAGAGCGCACGTGAGTTATTAAAAAAGACACAGCCAGATCTTGTTTTGTTGGATATCTGGATGCCAGATATTGATGGCATTAGTCTACTAAAAGAGTGGGCTACTGATGGAGAGCTCCCATTCCCGGTCATTATGATATCCGGACATGGAACCGTTGAAACTGCGGTCGAAGCAACGCGGTTAGGCGCGTATGATTTTATTGAAAAACCGCTTTCACTGGCTAAATTACTGTTAACGGTCGAACGTGCTTTAGAAGCGAACAAGCTTAAGAAAGAAAATAACTCCCTACGTCAGGGCTCTGCTAGTATTGTGGAGCCACTGGGTAAAAGTGAACTGATGCAGTATGCTCGTGAGCAAGCAAGCAAAATTGCGGCCCACGATACCTGGGTGCTGATATACGGTGAAGCGGGGAGTGGTAAACGAACCTTTGCACGTTATATTCATAGATCTAGTTCGAGAAGGGGTGGGCCATTTATTGAAATGTCAGCGGGTGCCATTACTCGCGGTAATTCAGAACTTGAACTGTTTGGTCGTGAAGTTAAGGGAGAGCGTACTTTTGGGAAACTTGAACAAGCCAATCATGGTACTTTGTTTTTGGATGAGATCGGTGAGTTAGACTACGAAACTCAAACGCGACTATCAAGTGCACTTGAAAATGGTTCTTTTACTCGAATAGGTGGAGTGGATTCGGTCAATATCGATGTTCGCATTATTGCCTCTTCACATAAAGATCTGGTACAAAAAGTCGCCAGAGGTGAATTTCGAGAAGATTTATTTTATCATTTAAATGTGGTTCCTTTTACCGTTCCAGCATTACGTGATCATCGAGATGACATTAGTGAATTGCTTGCCTATTATGTGGAGTATTACGTGCGTAGAGAGGGGTTGGGTTACCGCCATTTTAATGTATCTGCGCAAAATAGGTTACGTAATCACGAGTGGCCGGGAAATGTGCGCGAACTAAGAAATATGGTGCAGCGCTTGCTAATACTTAGTAGCGCTGATGATATTGACGGTAATGAAGTTGATCAGTTGATAGGATCAAGAATAGAATCAGAGAAAAAGCCCGACACTGAAAACCGAGTAAGTAGTGACATACTTAGCCTTCCGTTAAGGGAGGCACGCGAGCAGTTTGAACGAGAATACCTTCTGCAGCAATTACAATCGTGTGGAGGAAGTGTGGGTGAGCTTGCCAAAATAGTGGGAATGGAACGCACAAACCTATATCGAAAGTTGAGATCACTGGGTATTGACGTCAAACAATTTTAAGAATTTACTAATTTGGTTCCTGTTTAGGATCTAAAATTTATATTATAGTGAAAAAAAATGAAAATAATTATTCTTGGAGCAGGCCAGGTCGGTTCATCAGTGGCGTGGAATCTTGCACGTGAAGAAAATGACATCACTTTGGTTGATAGTGACATACGAGTACTACAGGATCTTCAAGATCGACTAGACTTGCGTACTGTTGTGGGTCATGCGTCGTCCCCCGAAGTTCTCGCCCGAGCTGGAGCAGAAGATGCTGATATGATTCTGGCAGTGACCAATAGTGATGAAACTAATATGGTTGCCTGTCAGGTGGCCTACACCTTGTTTCATACGCCCACTAAAATTGCACGTGTACGCAGCCTTGATTATCTCAAACATAAGAAGCTCTTTACTCAGGAAGCATTACCAATCGATGTCATTATCAGCCCTGAGCAATTAGTGACTAACTATGTGCAGCGTTTGATAGAACATCCGGGGGCTCTTCAGGTGCTTGATTTTGCAGGTGGCCGAGTTCGTCTGGTGGCGGTTAAAGCTTATTATGGCGGTCCATTAGTGGGTCATGAACTACGGACATTACGTGAACATATTCCGCAAACAGATACTCGCGTGGCCGCTATATTCAGGCGTGGATTAGCGATTGAGCCTGATGGCAAAACAATTATCGAAGCAGATGATGAAGTATTTTTTATTGCGGCGAAAGAAAATATACGTACAGTGATGAGTGAGTTACGCAAACTCGATAAACCTATAAAACGTGTCATGTTGGCGGGTGGCGGTAATATCGGTAAGCGCCTGGCACAAGCGCTGGAAAATAACTATCAAGTAAAGCTGATTGACCGTAATGTGGATCGTACCCGTGAAATATCAGAACAGTTAGATCGTTCTATTGTGTTGTTGGGCGATGCAGCTGATAAAGAATTATTATTAGAAGAAAATATTGAAAACACAGATGTATTTTGTGCTGTTACCAATGATGATGAAGCGAATATATTGTCTTCTATGCTGGCCAAGCAGTTAGGGGCACGTAAGGTCATGACCTTAATCAATAAGCCTGCTTATGTAGATCTAGTACAAAGTAGTATAATAGATATTGCGATTTCTCCGCAGCAGGCTACTATTGGTAGTTTGTTGGCGCACGTGCGGCGTGGTGATGTGGTGGTGGTGCACTCCCTGCGACGGGGTGCCGCCGAGGCGATTGAGGCGGTTGCCCATGGCGACAAAAACTCATCAAAAGTAGTGGGCCGAACAATTGAGCAAATAAAATTGCCTAAAGGTGCCAGCATTAGTGCAATTGTACGTGGCGAAGAAGTTATTATTGCGCATCATGACGTTAAGATTGAAACGGAAGATCATGTGATAATGTTTTTAGTTGATAAGTCAAAAATACGCGATGTAGAAAAACTTTTTCAAGTAGGCGTTACCTTTATATAATCCGGTTTCTTAATAAACGTTCAAGGCAAAATAAAAAATGCATTTCGGTTTAATATTTAAGGTAGTGGGCGTGTTTTTGATGCTGTTTAGCGTCGTTATGTTGCCCCCCGCATTTACCGGTATGTACTTCGGTGACGGTGATGTAAAAACATTTTTTTTGTCGTTTGTATTGACCTTTATTAGCGGCTTGATGATGTGGATAATATTTCGTCGTCAGAATATAGTACTTCGTACGCGTGACGGATTTGTGGTAGTGGTTTTATTCTGGACCGTTCTTGGCTTATTCGGTGCAATTCCTTTTTTATTGTCAGATTCGTTGAGCATCTCTATTACTGACGCTGTATTTGAATCTGTGTCGGGACTCACTACTACAGGCGCTACAATAATAACCCAGATAGATTCTCTGCCTCATTCAGTATTGTTGTACCGCAACTTATTGCAGTGGTTGGGGGGCATGGGAATCATCGTATTAGCGGTCGCGGTGTTGCCTATGCTGGGTGTTGGCGGCATGCAACTCTACCGAGCTGAAACGCCTGGCCCGGTTAAAGACTCAAAGCTCACCCCGCGCATTGCTGAAACAGCCAAAGCGCTCTGGTATATTTATTTAGGTTTAACAATATTATGCGCTGTCGCTTATGATCTGGCAGGCATGTCAACTTTTGATGCCATTACGCATAGTTTTTCCACGATTGCTATTGGTGGCTTTTCGACACATAACGCCAGCATGGGTTACTTTACGCCGTTAGTACAAAATATTGCAGTTGTTTTTATGTTATTAGCGGGTATAAATTTTGCCCTGCATTTTTTCGCCTGGCGCGCTCGTAGCATAAAAGTTTACTTTAGAGATTCTGAAGTAAAAGCTTATCTTACAGTGTTATTTATCGCTTCTATCATTACCACTCTTTACCTTTACTTTCATGGTGATCATTTCAAGACGTTCGGCGCCGCTCTCCATCATGGTGTATTTCAGGCGGTCTCCATTGGAACTACTACAGGTTATACCACCAGCTCTTACTGGGACTGGCCCAGTTTTCTTCCTGTGATGTTACTATTTATTAGCTTTGTGGGAGGATGTGCAGGGTCTACCGGTGGTGGTATGAAAGTAATTCGTTTTATTATTTTGGTCAAGCAGGGAATGCGCGAGATATTACGGTTAATACACCCCAATGCATCTATTCCGATTAAAGTGGGTGATAAAGCGATGCCAGATCGTGTTCTCGAAGCGGTATGGGGTTTCTTTGCGGCCTATGTAGCTGCGTTTAGCCTTATCTTGTTGCTGTTAATGTTTACGGGCCTTGATCAAGACACAGCGTTTTCTGCAGTCGCTGCTTGCATGAATAACCTGGGGCCTGGCTTGGGAGAAATTGGCGCGCATTACGCTAACATAAATGATGTAGCCAAGTGGATACTGGGTTTTGCTATGTTGCTTGGTCGTCTGGAAATTTTTACGCTATTAGTGATTCTGTCACCTGCATTTTGGCGTCGATGATAGTGTTAATGGTAAGTCAATGTAAGCGAATATGCTTGTTGATTGCCATGCATTTCTGATTGTAATATTAAGGAGCCTCTGACCAATTCATGATTACGATCTTACTGTCCTTAAATATCAGTGACTACGTTGAAAATCTTGCCGATAGCCGTACTATTAGCTGCAATCTTCGCCTTGCCGCTGATATTTCTGAACAGCAATTTCATTAACCAGAATTAATCAGAGGCTCCTTAAATATAATATGTGCGAAATAACGCATCTTGAACTGACTGATAAGAAATATCAACATGATTTAAGCTCGCGTAGTTGGTATAAATTAATCAACAATGCCTATCCAATATCAGATTATCAATTTACTGAATTATGGGAGCTACACCCGCAGCAACGTGACCAGATTATGATGTTTGGCAGGCTTGTTGCCATTCCACGTTATCAAAAACTTTATGGTAACAACGTTGAGTACCGGTACAGTGGTAAGAATCTGGTGTCAGACAATATCGAAAACGAGGTTATGCAAACGGCCTTGCATTGGCTAAGCAGTATCGAAAAATTTCATAGGTTTAACGGTATGCTGGTCAATTGGTATAGTGATGGCAAGCACTATATGGGCCCGCACAGTGACGATGAGCGTGATTTAACTTCAGGCGCATCAATATACAGTTTTAGTTTTGGGGCAGAGCGTACTTTTAGAATAATCAACAAATTGACTCACGAGAAAACTGATATTCAACTAAAGCACGGTTCGTTGCTTATTATGGGGGGTGCTATGCAGCAAGAATTTAAGCATTCATTGCCGAGTAGCGCTAAATGTAAAGCCCGTCGAATTAATTTTACGATTAGATCTTTTACCACACAAAAAAGCTAATATTATAGCTGCAAGGTATTGTTACTGGTTTTGTTCCTTTGGTTCTAATGGTGAGATTTGTACGCAATTAAAAAACTCTACTATTGATCAATTCAGATGTCGTGGGTGTGGTTATTTAATATAACTAAATCAAGAGTTTAATCTAAGATTTTATTTCAGTGATTCTTCTTGTTTTTTCTTCGCATTTTAGTCATTAATCATTCAACCTTTGAAAAGGACGGCCGTTAAGTTGTTAATTCCACACTTTTGTGGAGCCTCTTAATATTGCTTATACGGGATGATTAGAATGTCGACTCTTAATAAACAGCGTTTCATGGTAGGGCTAGTTTTTTCAGTTTTTTTAACGATTGGTTTTTCAGTGAGTTTGTTGCTTGTTGGACTGTCATCCAATGGTACAGAAGTTCAAATAGCAAAAAAGACAGCAACTCAAGATTCTCTTGTGATGCTTGATAGTAAGAAAGAATTCAATTTAACTAGCTTGCACGCCAAAAAGTAACAGTCATTTTATGATAGTGGTGATGCACTCATACGAGTGTTTGTTGTGATCAATCGCATGGATTGTGATTCCAGGGATTATATTAGAAAGCATAGTGGAAGGCTTACTATCGTGCGCAGGGATGTAATATTAATGAATAGATCTAACCCGACAAAGTATCTAACGAATAGTATTATTGGGCAGCTGTTGTCATTAAAGCTGTTGTCATTAAAGCTGTTGTTGATAGTTCTTTTTGTCTCCAATAATATAGCTCAGGCCAAGGTCCCGGCCAAACTCCGTGTATTGGATAAATCAAACCAATCAAATCATTTTAGTGTTGATCAGTTGAATGATATTTATCAGTTGTCTAGAGGATTAAGCGACGCAGGTTATTATCAACATGCTTTGCGATACGCTGTTCAAGCCTATCAATCGTCATTAACAAATCGAAGCCTAACTACACTAGTAAAGGTCGCTATTGCCAATAACCTGGCAGTGTTAAAAACACGCTTAGAAGAATATTCTGAGGCACGTAATTTGTTGCGAGGCCTTGTGGTAACTATTAAGTCAGAACGCAAAGAGCTATCGCCTGTAATGCAGCGACAGTTGTTGTTTTTACAGATTAATCTCTTTGATTTGAATGTCTCGGCTCATGAATATCGTTTGGCAGAAAATAATTGGTCAGCGATTTATGCAATAGAGCGCAAGATCTACTCGAGCACTCATCCCGTACTAATACACCAGAAATTTATAAAAATAAGTCTTGAATATGAGAAAGGAAATTATCGTGGCGCCCGAAAAATGTTGATTTCACATTGGTCGCACCTGCCTTCGGGTAAACTATATAATGAAGCGCGTGCAGAATCCAGGCTACTCGGCGCGCGCATAAATATAGGCTTAGGTAATTTACGTGTAGCATATGATAATCTCAATCGAGCACTGAAGTGGCAGGGACTGCTTGATTCTGAATTGACCGCCAAAATTTATAAACAGCTTTCATACCTTAGTCTTCAAAAAGGCGTGGTTGCAGGTGCACTTGGCAAAGCAACAATGTATCACAAAAAACACGTCAACATGGTTAAGCGCTTGTATGGTAACAAGCATCCTAGAACTGCAGAGGCACTCATTGGGTTTATGAAATATTCTCGGTCCTTGTCTACGGATGACAAGAATCTGGTGTTAGAGATATATGCGCGATCCTTCGGTTTGAGCCACCCGCAAACATTAAAAGTCAGACATCAATTGATGAACAGGCAGTCAGTTAACAATCAAGCTGGACTGTAAAATAGTAAGATACCTTTGCCGACATCCGTCTAATCAATTAGCCTCGTCACTCTGATCTATTATAATTGTGTCGTTATTTCTATTGGGAATATAAATTGTCGTTCCCGTGACGATCATTGTATAGTGTCTACTTAATTTGTAGGTATTGTGAGGGTAAGTCAACAAAAGTGCGTGAAACTAACTCATCCACCGATAGCTTAAAGTATTGTCCGAAATTTAGCGGTGCCTGGCTTGCTCCTCGATTTTGGGGTGTTTGGATATTGTTGGGATTATTGTGGCTGTTAAAGTGGCTGCCATGGTGGACTCGTTCATTGCTTACCTATCCATTTGCGTTACTGGTTTATCTGCTTAGTGGTAAACGTAAAAAAATCGCGCGTACTAATTTAAAACTTTGTTTTCCTGCATTGACAGATAAGCAGCTAAATACAATTATTCGTCAGCATTTTTATGCAAAAGTGCGGACTGTCATGGACTACGGCGTTTTGTGGTGGGGCAGTCAGAAGCGGGTCAACCGTTTAGTTTATATCGAAAATGCAGAGTATTATCAGCAAGCATTGGACGCCGGTAAATCTGTTATTGTGTTAACTTGTCATACCTTTGCCGTTGAATATGGCGGTATTCGCTTGTCTGTAGACTATCCTGCTACTTCCGTTGCGAAGCAACTTAAGAACCCACTGTTGGACTATTATTTACAGCATGGCCGTCAGAGAGCCGGGGCTGTTATCTATGACCGTACTGCTGGGCTCAAGCCCGTGATTAAGGCAGTCCGCAAAGGGCGTTATCTCTATTACATTCCTGATGAAGATCATGGTGGTACTAATTCGGAATTTGCAGATTTTTTTGGAGTCTCTGCTTCGACATTAACGACGCTAGGGCGAATGGCAAAATCATGCAATGCCGTAGTGGTGCCAGGTATTTGTTATTACCAGCCGTGGACAGGACGCTATGTGATGCATTTGCTGCCATTGAGCTCTGCGTTTTCTGGCTATGATAAGCTGCAAAGCGCCCAGGAAATGAATAAGTTGTTTGAGCAATTAGTGTTGCTTGCAGTACCGCAATACATGTGGGGAATGAAGCTATTTAACCGTCGACCATCCGGTCAAACTAACCTATATAGTTAATATGCACTGCGCTTAAAGATATATAAAATATATATCAATATATACGATAGTGCTATATAGTGTATATTTTATATATCTTAAAGGTAAGTGATGAGTATTTTATATGAGCGAATCGGTGGACAAGCTGCTGTAGATAAGGCTGTCGATATCTTTTATCGCAAAGTGCTAAGCGACGATAGAGTTAGCGATTTCTTTGACGGTGTTGATATGTCGCAGCAGATCAATAAGCAAAAGGGTTTTCTCACTATGGTTTTTGGTGGGCCTAATCACTATACCGGCAAGGATATGCGTACTGGACATAAGCATTTGGTAGAGCGAGGTCTTGATGATAAGCATGTGGATATTATCATTGAACTATTGGGCGCTACATTGGAAGAATTAGGGGTTGCAGCTAAGGACATTCAAGAAGTCGCCGATATTGCCAACAATACTCGTGACGATGTTCTTAATCGGTAAAATATCATGGTACATATTGTTTTTGACGACCAGTATTTTGAAGTTGACGAAGGGCGGACGGTATTATCTGTCCTATTAGAGCAAGGCTACAATATCCCTAATAGTTGCCGCGGTGGTATTTGCCAAACATGTATGATGCAGGCTGTTGGAGGTGAGGTCCCCGTGACATCACAAGCAGGGCTTAAAGATACTCTCAAAGTTCAGGGGTTTTTTTTGGCGTGTCGCTGTAAGCCTCGTTCATCATTGCGGCTTGTAGACCCCTTGCTTAACCAGCGTCGTTGCGCTGCCACAGTGGTCAAACGGGAACTCTTAAATATCGATGTTTTAAGGTTGTATTTGAAACCGACGCTGGGTTTTTCGTATCATGCGGGTCAATTTATAACGATATGGAAAAATGATAGTACTGGCCGTAGCTATTCATTAGCGAGTGTTGCGGCATTGGATGAATATCTAGAGTTGCATATTCGCCTTATTCCCGATGGCCAAGTGAGTCAGTGGCTTTACCGTGAAGTTAAGGATGGAGATACGCTGCATATTCAACAGGCAACAGGAGAGTGTTTTTATACTCCAGGTATGTCGAAACAAAGTTTACTATTGGCGGGAACAGGTACCGGACTGGCTCCTCTTATTGGTATAGCACGCGATGCATTGGCTCAAGGGCACGAAGGCGATATTCATCTTATTCATGGAGCGAAGCAATTTGAAGAGCTGTACCTACATCAGGTATTATTAGAAATGGCGATAAAGCATAGACATTTCTACTATCATGCCAGCGTTTTGAGTGTTAGCAATTTAGATAGAGGGATTAGCGAAAAGTCCCTCGAACAGCTGGTAATGGATACCGTAGACAATCCAAAAACCTGGAAAATCTACCTTTGCGGTGACCAGAAGATTGTTAATATGATGAAAAAGGAGTTGTTTCTCGCGGGCGCTAGTATGAATAGTATATATGCTGATCCATTTACTGGTGTAAGTAGTGAATAGATAAGACAGCCAGTAAATATTTACGTTATAGTTCTATCATGCAACTCACTCATTACACAGATTATGGATTACGGGTTTTAATTTTCCTTTCCATCCAGAGCGAAGAACGGCGCGTTACTATCTCCAGGATCGCTGATTGTTTTCAAATTCCACGTAATCATCTGGTTAAGGTGGTTCATCAGCTGGGTAAGCTTAATTATATACAGACAACTCGTGGTAAGACGGGCGGTTTGCGTCTCGCCAGGGCGGCTGACCAAATTCGAATTGGCGATGTTGTCCAGAAAATGGAGTTTAACCTGGATATTATTAATTGTGACCAGCCCACCTCGTGTCCGATTCTTCGCGAATGCCAGCTTAAAAATATTTTAAGCCAGGCGGCTGATGCTTTTATGAATGTTCTTAATCAGTATACAATCGCTGATCTACAAAATGCGCCAGATAACCTAAAGTATCTATTAAAAATAACGTGAGCATTGGCTTGGATATAATAGGTGGATCCTGGGTGGAATCGCTCGTTAAATTTTAAACAATATCATAATCGTATTTAATGCTTAATGAGTTCTAGTAGGCGGTCGGCTTATGCTAGAGCGAGTAATAATTTAAGCTTGGTTTTTAGGAAATAATATTCTCCTTGTCGCGTGGTTAATATAATAATGCAATTTTCACTGCTAATGTCAGTCTTGTTTAGTGGTAAGAGTCATTAGCTTGCTTCGCTATTAATCTGGCACTGTAACGCAAATATAAATCCCGCAACCAAGGTACCCCAGTGGTAATGAAAGCCTTTTTGCCAATAGTTTAAAGCGAGTTCACGTTCACCCTGTTCGTAATAGTCCAGACCGTTTTTGATGTACGGCAGAATCAAAGCAAAGGTGTTAAATATGTTGTGACCCTTGACTTCAATAGTAGAGTCGCAAGGATTATTCAACTCAAATCGCTTAAATGGAAATTCTGTAAAGCGATTTTTCATGGCTTCAATATGGTCTTCGCATACAGTAGGTGCATCAATATCGTTGCTCGTATCTTCTGATGTAGGTAATAACATCGCTTCACTGTGTATGTTTGATAGAAGTTTTAACGCAGTATTAATGCCCTGTGTAGGGTCCATAGCCGGTCCTTCCAGCCAGGCGCATAAATGTCGAGCTGAATCAATAAATACATTTAGCCCAAATAGATTGTCACTCATTTGTTTCCTCGCTTATTCATCTCAGCATAAAAGTTACTGCCATCAGGTTGATACTTAAATCGTTTGTAAGTCCACTGATATTGTTCTGGGTGTTGTCTTACGCTATCTTCAATCAGGTCGTTAATAATTATCGCGATATGATCTTGTTCAGCGGTTAGTATCTGTTCAGGTGCTTGTTTAATCATAATTTTATATCCACGACCTTTTGCGAGGCGCAGTCCATACACCAAATAGACCTCGGGCCGTGTTTGTGTAATCAAACGCCCGGCAAGAGGCATGGTGTTGGTCGGGATACCAAAAAATGGGGCAAAAACTCCTTTGTTCTCTCCCGGATCCTGGTCCGGTAGTAAGCCAATAAGTTGCTGCTTTCGTAATGCTTTGAACAAGGCCCTAACGCCAGAGTTACTGGTCGGAACCAAGGTGCCTCCGCTGCGTTGACGTGCTTTAAGAATGATTTTGTCGAGCATTCCAATTCGCGGAGGACGATATAAAGATGTCATATGGGCCACTGAGCACATCGATAGATTGACGATCTCCCAGCAACCAAGATGAGGACAAAGTATCATAGTGGATTTATTTGACGGCTCTATTATCGCATTAAGTAGATTTTCATCATCAAAATAAAAATATTTTTGTAGTTTCTTGGTTGACCAATACCACATAGCGCCCATTTCTGTGAGCGTTTTACCTGTTTCTTTGAGTGTTTTTTTAAGCAGTTGAGAATGTTCTATGGCATCCAGTTTTGGGAAGCAGCGTTGTATGTTAATCGATGCAATCAGCTTTGTTTTATTGGGTAGGTAGTAAAAGAGTAAGCCAAAGCCTGCGCCAATGGCGTGGGTCGCTCGCAGAGGAAGAAAAGAGCAGACCCTAACAATAGCGACCACTATTAATCCTGCCAATCTAAACTCACTTTGAGGTTTATTTTTACTCAAAATTCGCCTCAAATAAACACATATTATAATAATTTGGAAATATCACCTGATACTTCACAATATTTTGACTGTTTTTCATTGATTGAGGAGTTTTCCCTAAAAATATAAGTATCTCTTATAGATATGAGGTATTTTATCTATATTATTCGATTTATATGTGTTTTTTGACTGTGACCTTAATATTATTTCGCGCTATTGGTAGGTCGCCTATATTCTCATCTAATTGTAATTCATCATCAGCGTGATTACTGTCTGAGTCCGAAGGTGATAAGCTGATAAAGTCGTGAAGCTGGGTGTCCATTAAATGCGAAGGTACCACTGTTTTCATTGATTTTAGTATATTAGCGGTTCTCCCAGGGTATTCTTGTTCCCACTGTTCAAGCATTTTCTTTAATAGCTGGCGTTGCGCATTGACCTGTGTGCCGCATAGATTACAAGGGATTATGGGGAACTCCATAGCTCGTGCATAACGAGCGATATCATTTTCTGCGCAATAAGCGAGTGGCCGAATAACGATGTGCTTGCCATCATCCGTTTTAAGCTTGGGCGGCATTGCTTTTAGCCTGGCCCCGAAAAACATATTAAGGAACAGCGTTTCTACAATATCTTCTTGGTGATGACCTAGTGCTATTTTAGTGGCGCCTAGTTCCGTTGCCGTACGATATATGATGCCGCGTCGCAAGCGTGAACATAAGGAGCAGGTAGTCTTGCCTTCGGGTATTTTCTCACGAACAATAGAATAGGTGTCTTCTGTGACAATTTTGTATTGTATTCCCAGTGTTTCGAAATAGGCTGGCAGTATTTCATCGGGAAAGCCTGGCTGTTTTTGATCCAGGTTCATCGCAATTAACTCAAACTTGATTGGCGCCCGCGCCTGTAATGAGCGCAATATATTGAGCAGGCTGTAAGAGTCTTTGCCGCCACTAATGCATACCATAATGCGATCGCCATCTTCGATCATGTTGTAATCGCAAATAGCTTTGCCTGTTTCACGAATCAGGCGTTTTTGTAGTTTGTTACTGTTATTGGAAAGTTTCACGTTAAAATCTTTTTATATCGTTTGCAGGCTAAGTCGTACTGGTCTTGTGCAGTGGCAGTATAAGGTCTACGGGTCAACAAATAAACCTCATACAGGATTAAACCCCATAGTAATAGAGGTTATATGTCTTGAAATTTGCTATAATCAACCACATAAAGTAAGAGTTAATTATTCATTAAGGAGAGTGCAATGTATGACTTAGGGTTGGAGGGCAGTACGATATTCGTCATAGTGGCTGTATTACTCGCTATTATGATCATCAAAATGTCGGTAAAGATCGTTACACAGGGAAGTGAATTTACAATCGAAAGACTAGGTAAATATACTAAAACTTTAACGCCTGGCTTTCATATCATTGTGCCATTTATAGAGTCGGTTGGTAATAA
>VAOX01042099.1_pt1 | contig 36841 bp, 29 predicted proteins | sample 3393891 | NCBI WGS metagenome assembly VAOX01 (sample SAMN08290429, study PRJNA428436) | hydrothermal vent metagenome | isolation source: Deep-sea hydrothermal vent chimney | place: Indian Ocean: Southwest Indian Ridge | depth 2822 m m
AAAGTATTCATCACCAATGAGGTGATGTCACATTTTTTCATTACGCTATCCAAATCAATAACTTGCACATCTTTTTCGCGCTCAACTGATTAATCTAGGGTCACGGATGCAGGAGCACAGGAGTGTGAATACGCTACACCTTAAATTGTACCTCTGGAAGTGCGCCTGGCTATATAAAAAAACTCGCGAAGGACTGGCCATTCACTCCTTTTTTTATTACGCCAACCACACTTCCAGAAGCACACTTTAAGGCATCCAACTGATTAATTTAGGATAATATCTTTTATATACGCCTGCACCGGTGAGTCAAACGTCTCATTCAACAAGTCGAGCATATCCACCAGTAAAGATTTTAAGGTATTTTCAGGTTCTTCAATGGTTCTGTCTTCTTTAGTCTGCTCTACCCGATTGTCTAACTGAGAGAGCACATCAATAGCGGGGCGCGGATTAACAGATGCGGGCAACTGCGCACTCGCCGTCGGATTAGAGGACTGTTCTGTTCGCTGATAGGCCTGCACTACCTGTACACGTGTGGTTTGTTGAAAATCCAGTGAAAAGCTTTTTAGCGCTTCACTGTCAAAGCCCAGTTCAAGCGATGCATTAAATGCCGCCTGTACATCACCCTGAAAAAACTGCCCGGCTATATCCCCTATGTCTTTTAATAAATCATTAATGGAATCGCGCTCCTCTGCGTCCAGACTCCCCTCTACACTAAATTGAAAAACCGCGGCTGAGTTTGACTGCTGGCGGGAAGAAAACGAGAATGTTGAATCATCTAATGAAAATTGCTGACTGGAGCCTGACTGAATAAAGGCAGAATAACTCACCGCCACCCTGTCACCATCCCGAGTCACAATTTCAATGGCCGCCTCACGGGTCTGTTTAAACTGACTGGAAACCAGGCCACTTTCGGATATCCCGGTGTTACCTGCAATCTGTACTGCTCGTTGAGCATGCCTGCCATCAAATTTCTCCGGCTGAGTCAATGCCCTTTCCAGCTTATCCAGCCCCTGAAAAATAAGCAACTCGGTTTCATTAACCTGTTGCTCGACCTCGCCAGATAATTCCCCGAGAGATTCAAGTATTTCCCTTGCGTCACTTATACCCTGCTCAATACCCTCTTTTGCCTGCTGTAACATACTCTGAATTTCTATTTCGCTGCCAGCTCTGCGTTGAATTGAAGTATCAACAAAGCCGATTATTCTATCTGCCACAGCCTGAGGGCCAAAATCTGACGAACGGGTTTGCTGAACCGACGGTGAGCCGCCAGCAATTTTACCCAGCACAGTATCCAGTAAAAGCGCTGAGCCTTGAGTGACCTGCTTCTCACCCATCAATGCGAGCCCGGCAAGTGCCCCTGCCTGGCCGGTAGATCCATTCGTGAAAGGCTTAAATGAAGCGCCTGAAAGCAGGTCACCAGGCTGTTTTGATGGTTGATAGGCGGACTGTAACAGTCCAGATAAAGAATCCATTTCGATTCTCCTTGCAGGCTATATGAGACCAGACATAAATTAATCTGTCATTTTGTACTTTTTATATCGGCTAATGGTTGTATTTCTTTAGCCACACAGGTACATTCTGTCGAATAGATGTTTTATAGCGTCTTTACAAATCAGTCAAATGCTAAATAGCCACGTAAGCCGTTGATTTAGAAAAAATAAAAGCTCATCCCCTTATATAGTTAACCAGGAGCCCCCCCCTGTTGAGATAAATCCCTGAAAAAGGTTTTTATCGCACGGGTAAAGATACAGATGAACAAAGATGCGCGCGCACTCAAACCTGAAGAATACTTTATCGCCGATGAACCTTACTATGAGCCCATTGGCTCTGAAATTGAAATTTTTCTCGCCGCCTATAAACAACAGATACCCATACTGCTTAAAGGGCCTACGGGTTGCGGTAAAACGCGTTTTATGGAACACATGTCATGGCGTTTGAAAAAAGCACTCATCACCGTTTCATGCCACGATGATCTCACCGCCTCCGATCTGGTGGGGCGTTTTCTCATTTCCGGTGGCGAAACCCTGTGGGTAGACGGCCCACTGGCCCGTGCGGTTCGCCATGGCGCTATCTGCTACCTGGATGAAGTGGTAGAAGCACGCAAGGATACCACGGTGGTCATACACCCACTGGCAGATGATCGGCGGGTATTACCAATGGAAAAAGTCGGTGAGCTACTCGAAGCCACGGAAGATTTTTGCCTGGCCATTTCCTATAATCCTGGCTATCAGAGTGTGTTAAAAGACCTCAAACAAAGCACCCGACAACGTTTTGTAGCACTGGAATTTGACTACCCTTCTACCGCGCTTGAAATTCGCATTGTAAAAACAGAAGCTGGCGTCGAGCAGGCACTGGCTGAACGACTGGTAAAGTTTGCCCAGATGACACGCAACCTCAAAGGTAATGGTCTGGAAGAAGGTGCCAGCACCCGCCTGCTGGTACATGCAGGTAAATTAATTTCAGCGAATATATCGCCGATTGATGCCTGTCATACCGCCATTTCACAGGCACTAACCGATGATGCAGAAATGCTCGGCGCAATAAACGAGCTTAGCTCATCACTCTTCTAAAGCGGTTAGTGTTATGAGTCTCCCCCCTTTTAGCCTTGCCGAAATTGAAGAACGCTTTGATGATATGTTCGTTGAAGTGGATGAATCGGTGCTTCAACACCTCACCCGGTTTGATATTCTGACCCAGGATGCTTTGCTGGTGATTGTTGAAAAAGCCGCCAGCACCAGCAGTGGTCTGGCCTACCAGCTGGCTAACCGCCTGCAACGCGCAGTTGAGTTAATGGAGCTGGAAACCATCGAGATGTGGCTCGATCAGGCGATAGACGTATTCGATAGCAAAGGGCTCTATGGTGCGGTTGAGGTTCTCAATGAACTGGAGTCGGTTGCCAGCCATGCAAAACAGAAACTCACCGGCATTCCTTTTGAAGACGTTTGCAATATGCTGGAGCACTTTGTTATCGGCTTAAATGGTCGCAGACTCAAAATTGAAACAGATAAAAAAACCTACACCGATACAGAGACCATTTTTCTACCAGGCATACTAAACCGCTTTGCTGAGAAAGATGATAATTTTCAGTTATATAAATGTATGGTGGTGTTTTTATGGGCGCAAAACTGGTTTGGTACCTGGCGCTGTAATTTAAGTGAGGTGCTTTCTCAATATGAAAACCCCGCCCATGCGCAGGCCTGGTTTCATGTACTGGAAGTGATTCGCCTGGATCTTAAAATAAAACATGAGCTGCCCGGTATTCACCGACAGATGCAACGCCTGTGTGTGCTGGCTGACCACACCAGAGCCTGTGATATAAACGCAAACGGCATTGAAAAATTAATTACAGCAAAAAGTAACGCCGATGACTGCCTGCAACTATTAGCGCAGGTCGTGCACCTGGAGCTGCCCACTTTAAGCGACTACACAGGCTGTCTGTGCGCTGACCAGGTGGAGCTGAGACGTGAAATACGTTTAACTAAAGAAAAAGATTTATTTCGCCAGGCCATCGCCCATGTGCTGGAAGAGAAAAAAGACAAAGCCGCCAGTGAGTTGAGCGAAGAAGAAAGGCGAGAGATCAGCGCACAGCAGATTCCTGACCCGAATATGCCTGAAGGATTTAAATATCGTCTGGAGCTGGATGGTGAGTCGATTGAGCCACCCGATGGCGTAGAAAGCCTGATGAGCTCCATTATTCAGGATCTTGGGGAAATCCCCGATGACTATCTGGTTGCAGCGGGTGATGGCAACTACAGGATCATTGCAGATCAGGAAAAAGCGGATGATACTAATGTGTGGGCTGGCACCTACCATGAAGAAGGTGCTTTTTTGCACAGGGAATGGGATTATCGTCGTCAACGCTACAAAAAAAACTGGTGTGCCCTGCGCGAAGTTCCGCTCACCTCTGGCAGCACAGAATTTGTTGAGCAGACAGTGGAAAAGTACTCAGGCTTAATTAAAAATTTACGCCGTACCTTTGAAATTCTGCGCGGCGAAGACAAAATGCTTAAAAAGCAACCCTATGGAGATGACATCGACATTGATGCATTAGTAGAAGCCTGGGGCGATATGGCCAGCGGACTGGAAATGTCTGAAAATATATTCACTAAAATGCATAAAGAAGAGCGTAATATCGCGGTTATTTTTATGGTGGATATGAGTGGCTCCACCAAAGGCTGGATTAACGATGCGGAGCGTGAATCGCTGGTACTCTTATGCGAAGCGCTGGAGACCCTTGGGGATCGTTATGCCATTTATGGTTTTACCGGCAATACCCGTAAAAGATGCGAAGTGTATCCGGTAAAAACCTTTGAGGATAAATACGACGACAAAACCAAAGGTCGCATTGCTAATATTAGCCCTCAGGACTATACCCGCCTTGGGGTGTTTATTCGACACTTTAACCAGATGTTTGAAACGGTTGAAGCGAAAACCAGAATTCTTATTACACTCTCCGATGGAAAGCCGGAAGATTATGATGGCTATCGAGGTGAATACGGTATAGAAGACACCCGTATGGCCTTACTGGAATCACGTCAACAGGGCATTCACCCCTTTTGTATTACCATTGATAAAGAAGGCCGTGACTATCTCAGAACCATGTATGGCAGCGCCAGTTATGTCGTTATTGACGACATTAAACAACTGCCGCTCAAAGTCGCTGATATTTATCGCAATATTACCAGCTAAATCGAATATTTAGCTTTAAAAAACACCATAAAACCGGCTACCACCTGTTTTTTTTAAAAAATAACTGCTATATAACTACAGAACACCTGAAATAATAGATGATAAAGCGGTATTAACCGAAATATGTAATTACATTTCGAGGGCCGCAATAGCAGAATAGTCCAGGGCTGCTGGATAAATCCGCGAAAACACAACGCCCCCCCCTGACACCTGCTCATACTCGACTTGAACCTCAGTGTGCCAAAACAGAGTTAAACTGAAATTTCAGGTTTTATTACAGATTTCATCTGGTATAAACACGCTGGTGGAGCAAAAATGCAGTCATTTTTAAAATTTTTTAACACCTCATCCATTAGAAACCGTATCTGGTTTGGCTTTGCTTTAATTCTCTTCATACTTCTGTTTGTTTCCTTAAGTACCCTCAGCCAGTTCGTTCGCCTGAATGAGGGTATCAGCAAAGTCACCGAAGATATCCAGCCTGTTATGCTGGCTGCACAAAACCTTGAGATTAACCTTGAAGCTGCGAGTGCTATGCTGGGCTTTTATCTGTTAACAAAAGAAGATGGCTACCAGAAAAAATACTTTCAATACCTGGACAATACTATTGAGCAGGTTAACAAACTATCTGAATTACATATTGTTGTACAAAACAAGCAGTATGCACAGATTATTTCGCGGGTTCGAAAAAACACCATAAAGCTTTCTAATTACCGTGATCAGATGGCTCTCCTGGGGCGCAACCCCATGAAAAACTCACCCGCACGTCGCCTGGCCACCAATAAACTAAATCCGGCCTCTCAGCAACTACAATCGATGATTGAACAGATGATCGAATCGGATTATGATGAGGACAATACAGATAGCAGTCGGGACATGTTTCGCCGCACACTCTATGACCTGCGCTATTACAATGCCAGAGTTTCCGGCGAATTACGTAATTACATTGCATTCAGAAACAGGGTAAATCTGGAAAATATGAAAAACATTAAAAACGTCATTTTTCCCCGTCTTGAATTTATCGAAAAAAACGAAGACATGCATACATTCGAACAGTCCGAGGTTGTATCAAACTATATTAAACTGGACAAGCTCTATTTTAAAAATCTGGATGAGCTTGCCGCAGTGCATTCAACTGATCGATACAGAACTGACATATATCTCATTAAAACCGAAATTGGCCCACTTGCAGAAGAAATTGATGTCAACCTGGGGCAACTGGTTAAATCACTAAAATCGCTGATAACACAAACCAGCAACGAGCTTCAGCGTGAAGCCTCTGGAGCCAGTAGTAAAATCGTAGCAGGTCTGGTAATTAGCCTCCTGGCCGGAACTATCATCGCTTTTTTAATTTCACGCATGGTCACAATCCCGATTAATGACGCGATGCATGCCATGAAAGACCTGGCTGAAGGCGAAGGTGATCTTACACGCCGCCTGAATGAAAATGGAAATTCAGAAATCGCAATAATGGCCCGTGGGTTTAATCAATTTGCAGGCAAGGTACAGTCACTGGTTTCACAATTAGCAGGCAGTGTTGAGAATTTATCCACGATGGTACACGATATCAGTGGCATTGTTGAGCAAACCCAGACCGGTTCACAGCAGCAAAGCCAGCAAACTGAACAGGTCGCTACTGCGGTTACTGAAATGACAGTAACCATCCATGAAGTGGCCTCTAATGCAAATCTGGCAGCAGACTCCGCACAACAGGCCGATGACAATGCGCTGCTGGGCAAGAATGTAGTGAGCGATACCATTGCCTCTATAAATTCACTGGCCACCGAAATTGAAACCGGTGCCAACGTGATCAATAAACTGTCTCAGGACACGGTATCGATTGGCTCTGTACTGGATGTAATCAAAGGCATTGCTGAGCAGACTAATTTACTCGCGCTCAATGCCGCCATTGAAGCAGCACGCGCAGGCGAACAGGGCCGAGGCTTTGCAGTGGTTGCCGATGAGGTCCGTACGTTGGCCAGCCGCACTCAACAGTCAACCACTGAAATTGAATCGATGATTGATTCATTGCAGGTGCAGGCAAATGCGGCTGTGGAGGCCATTACGCTGGGTCAGGAAAAAGCAAAAACCAGCGTTCAAAATGCCTCTAATGCAGGTGATGCCCTGAGCAAAATAACCGAATCAGTGGCCACTATCTCCAGTATGAATCTTCAGATTGCGACCGCATCTGAGCAGCAAAGCGCCGTATCCGAAGAAATCAACCAGAACATTGTTTCTATCAGCCATGTAGCAGAAGAAAATACTCGGGCAGCTAATCAGCTGGCTGACTCAAGCCAGAGCCTGGAGCAGCTGGCTAATGAGCTACAGACTCTGGTTTCACAGTTTAAGTATTAGCTCTGGGGAAATCAGGCAGCCTTTCAGGTTTAGAACAACTCAATATCGGATGACTCATCGGCTTTTTTATCAGACAACAACTCTACTCTCCCCTCTGAAGTACCAAACTGTCTGGACATACTCTGTAGCATAATAGCCGTTTGTGAAATATCACCACTGTCTGACATCGTTTGCCGAGCAGAAACCGAGAGTTGATTTGTTGCAATATTAATCCCCTGAATATTCTGATTAATTTCACCGGCAAGCTTACTCTGTTGCGATGCTGACTGTGACATATCGGCATTTAATGCCGCAATACTGGCAACAGACTGCGCAATAGCACTGAGCGCCTCTCCCGCCTGCCTCGCCTTTTCAACACTTTTAACCGCCTGCTCCCGGCCCAGTTTCATTACTTCAACGCTCTGCTTTGCTCCCTGTTGCAAATTAGCAATGGTTTTTTTAATCTCATCTGTAAAGGATGTGGTTCGCTGGGAAAGTGTGCGCACTTCATCGGCAACCACCGCAAAACCTCTGCCAGATTCACCGGCTCTTGCCGCTTCAATAGCGGCGTTTAGCGCGAGCAGACTGGTTTGCTCGGCAATACCATTAATCATTGCAATCACTGAATCGATCTCTGTACTGTATACATTTAACTGCTCAACGGACTCACCGGTCTGTTCTACATAGTGCGCAAGTTGCTCAATTGAGCTAATCACTTCCTCCACCACACGCTGTCCCGAACCCGTATTATGATTCGCTTCATTTGCACGTATTGAGGCACTATGCGCATTTTCAGCCACACGTTCAATTGAGGTTGTCATTAAATTAATTTCACCTGCTATTTTATCTATCTCATCTACCTGGGTTTGTATAGCAGAGGTTGTCTCATTTTTTAAATACTTTGCACTATCTGCCGAGCCGGTCAGGTGACACGCCATGCTGGCCATCTCGCCTAGCATGGAATTTAACCTCATCAGCAGCTGGTTAAACAACCTGGCAATATCAGCCATTTCATCTTTACCCTCGACAGGCAGATTTTCAGTTAGCGAGGTACTACCAGAGGAAACACCCAGTAATGCACCATGCAACTGCATCGTTGATCGGTTTATATCTCTGATAATAAAAACCATTAACAGAACGGCAAGGCATGCCATTATAGCCAGCACAGTATAGTATATATACTGCGCCTGAGTATTTTTGAACTTAAATAACGCGGCCTCTTCTTTTGCCAGCAGATGAGTTTGATTTTCAAGCACCTGCAATTTAGAAAGCATGGCACCTGTAGCCTGCTGAAGTACTGTTATTTTCTCATTTATATCATCAACACCCCTAACAACTTTTAAAAACCGATCGGCATAAGCAGTGATTAATGATTTGATTTTCTCCCGCTCCCCATAAGATAAGGCGGAACTTCCAAGCAGATCATAAAAACGCTGATTTTCCAGATTAAATCTATCAACATATTTTTTATTATGGCGAAATAAAAAATTTTTTTCATCTCGACGCATAGATAGCATCGAATACATTAAAAACACCTCTCCCTGTTCCTGTATCAATTTCTCTGATTGAGAAACAGCCTCACGTAATTCTCCTAATAACCCACTTTTATGATTAAGACCATTGCGCACACGCAACTCAACAACACGTTCAAATGCATATACATAGCTATTTAGCGAACGCCTTACATCTTTAACCATTGTAATTTTTTCGGCATCATTCACAGATGATATAAGCACATTTAGCTGCGCGCCTAACTCTGAAATATCATTTTTATACTTTCCCACATATTCCATACTGTTGTATATTAAGAAATTTTTCTCCTGAAACCGAACCTGCAAAACCTGTTTGCTGATTTTTAGTACCGTGCGCTCAACGAGCATAAAACGCGTATTCAAAACCCAGGCATCTTTCGATATGACCTGCGTATAGTTGAATACAGCCATCATTGAAAAAATCACCAACATAAATAATGCGATGATAAAAACTAATCGATGTTTTATTTTAAACTGGTTTAAACGACTCATAAAAAATAATATTCACCTGTTAACCACCTGAAACGGTGCATTAATAATTATCCAGACATAAATGAGTATAGATGGCTTTGAGCTTTTATCCTGAACCAGAGCTCATAAGAGATACCTCATAACCATGCACAAACCTCAGGCAAGTGTACACATATTGATTTGCAGATGCAGAACTGAAAACACGTATCTACAAATACACCCCCATTAACCAACTAAAACCCACCATCAGATTTAATACCTGCCAGACGTTTTACCAAAAATTCATCAACTGGCCACGTTATATCACTGTAAGTTATTGATAAAATTAAATATTTTAATATATTACAAATCACGCTCTCTTGCTCCTGCAATCACGATATTAGTGCATCCCAGCACGTCCACGCTCTCTTGCTCCTGCAACCGCGATATTAGTGCATCCCTGCACGTCCACGCTCTCTTGCTCCTGCAACCGCGATATTAGTGCATCCCTGCACGTCACCCGTGAAAGACTTTGCCGTTTTTGCGTGTAAAGATAACACTCTTTAAGATGTCCAGCTGATAGATTCTGGTTTACTCCAAAGGCACTAATCAGATTTTTTTATACCCTGTAATCATCGCTTTCAGCAGATTTTCACGGTGCAACCTGCTCGAAACATACACGCCTGCAATATGTATAAAAACAAGCAACAGGGTAAAATTAGCGGCAACTTCATGCACCTCCTCCCAGAACTCTTCTGCTTCACTCTCGACACCCTCATGCACCGACGCTTTATCACGCTCATCCGCAATCGCGACACTGACTAACTCTGTGTCTATCGATATATTTGCCAGCGGCCCTGCGCCTTCTTCCAGGGCATAGACCTGCAAACCACTGATTGTAGTAACAAACAGGCTCAAAATTAACGCGACAACCATCCAGCCACCAGCGGGGTTATGCCCTGTATAGTGCTGAGGCTTTCCATCGTACATTGACTTCAGATATTTGAAAACAACATTTTTTCCGCACACAAAATTACTGAAACGCGCATATCTGGTACCGATAAATCCCCACAACACCCGTAAACTGATAAGCGATAGCACCACATATCCGCTGTATATATGCACACCGGACTCTTCTTCCCCACTGACATAAGCAATAAAAAAAGCCACGACCAGCACCCAGTGAAAAAATCTGATCAGCAAATCCCATACCTTAACCTTTTTAGCTCTTCTAATTTTAGTCATAACATCACCCTTTATTTCTGCTATTGGTAAATGTTATTCTTGACCACACTCCGCCAGGAAACATCGGGCATATGACTGTTTTCACCCCTTATGGGACATATGTTCGATAGACCAGGCGGATAATATAAACCCAATTTCCGGCTCTAAGTCTATATTTTTCAACTACTTACCCCAGGTATCTGCGCATCAGCCGTTTTTTGGGATAGAATAAGCAGACATTAATAAGCAGGCTGTAAACGTGATAATAATTGAGAATAAAGACCGATTTCTACTAACTGCATTTACCCTGATGGTTGTCGCCAGCGGCTATGATATTGTGAGCGACCTGTCCCATGGCACCCCCCTGGGGCATGTGCTTCAGGAAACCGTGCTCCTTCTTCTATCACTCTCAGGTATATTCTGGCTGGTTACAGGATTGCGCAGGCAACAGAAAGAAATTGTCGCTTTAAAACACTCGCTACAGAAAACAACTATCAGCAGCCAGCCAGCCGAACAATATGTACTACAGGCACGTAAAACCCTCGCAGATGTAATTAACCAGCAATTTGCAGACTGGTCGCTCACCCCCAGCGAACAGGAAGTCGGCTGGCTCCTGCTCAAAGGCCTGAGCTTAAAAGAAATTGCCGGTCTTCGGGAAACGCGGGGAAAAACCGTTCGTCAGCAGGCTTCCTCCATTTATAAAAAAGCCGGACTGAGCGGCAGGCACACCTTCTCGGCCTGGTTTATTGAGGATATTCTATAACCTGGATTAATCGGCAAGCCAGCATATACCTGAAGAATTTGAGCGAATGCCGTCATTGGCATTTGAACCTGGAAAAATCAGTTGGGTCACGAAAGTCTGCACAACTTCCTGATTCGTATAGCTATATGAAAAAAGCGCTTATCACCAATGAGGTGACTTCTCATTTTTTCATTACGTTATCCAAATCAATAACTTGCACATCTTTTTCGCGCCAACTGATTAATCCAGGTTGAAGGCCGAGTTTAACTCTTAAATTATATATGAACACCTCTATTTATCTCTTTTCAAAGCCTTTCAACCAGCGCCTGCAAGCACATCACACGTACTAACCGCATTCTGGCACGATTATCCCGCTACCTGGCCTTCGATTATGACAGAACAGCCAATATCAGATAGATTTATCTCTAAACACGCTAGCCGGACGATGTCTCATGAATATTTTAGACGTAGAAACAGTAACCATTATATCCGTTATATGCTTTTTTTTTCTTGCTGCCATTATTGAAAAAATAATGAAAATGAATATTAACAGGCGAGCCCTGTACATTAACAACTATATTTTTCCAGATTCCCTGAAGCCAAAAATACTGGAAACCTTGCCCGAGCTCAATCAACAGGAAATAGAACTGATACTTCAGGGACTTCGCCACTATTTTAGAGCTTGCAATGAAGCTGGCAAAAATCAGGTAGCGATGCCCTCCCGTGCAGTTGATATCGCATGGCATGAATTTATTTTACACAGTAAAAAATACCATATTTTTTGCAAACTAGCCTTCGCTCGCCATTTACATCACTGTCCTTTTTCAAAAACAGATGACCCTGAAAAAATTGCAGACAACCTTAAACGCGCATGGTACTACACCTGTCAGATTGAAAATATTGATGCTAGAAAACCTCAACGAATTCCCCTGTTATTCAGTATCGACTTACTTCTAAATTTTCCTGATGGAAATATATTTAGCATGGAAGCAGTAAAACAAATGGGGGAAATTAACGCTGATGGTTATATAGATATAGAGTGTTTTCTCGAATGCGCTTCTGATGCCGGTGGCTGTGGCGGCTGTGGCGGCTGTGGCGGCTGTGGCGGCTGCGGTGGATGCGGTGGTGGTTAGTTACCCCTGGATTAAAAATAATATGTGAATAATAACGCATCGGGTATAATAGCCATATGCCTGAAATCGAGCAATTATTAAAAACACACCAGACCAGACTCAGCCAGTGTACCCTGTGTAAAGACATGCAGGGGCCACCGGTGTATGGAGAGGCCTGTGCATCTAAAATCATGCTTATCGGCCAGGCACCCGGATTTAAGGAAATAGAAGTACACAAGCCTTTCGCCTGGACCGCTGGCAAAACCCTGTTTGGCTGGTTTAATCAGATTAATATAAATGAAGAATGGTTCAGGCAGCAGATTTATATGTCGGCTATCTGCCGGTGTTTTCCCGGTAAAAAAATTAAAAACGGTGTGCGAATGAAAACCGGTGATCGTGTCCCAACAGATCAGGAAATCGAGAATTGCAGCCAGTGGCTTAATCATGAAATCGAGCTGCTGGGGCCTCAGCTAATTATTCCCGTTGGCAAACTCGCCATTTCACAGTTTATAGATTTTAAAAAACTAAGTGAAGTGGTTGGAATCCAGCACAGCATAAGCCGGTCAAAGCACCGATATGACCTGATTCCACTGCCTCACCCCTCCGGTGCATCCACCTGGCCCAGAACAGAGCCGGGCAAAACATTACTAGCTCAGGCATTAAAAGCCATCCAGAAGCACCCTGCGCTGAACCGCTAATACTATCACTCAAAACGGGTAATTAAATACAATGTCCACACAAAGCCTCTACTGGTACGACTTCGAAACCTTTGGCATAGACCCCAGGTCAGATCGCATTGCACAGTTTGCCGGTATCCGAACCGACATGGATTTTAATATCATCGACACCCCTGTTGATATTCTCTGCAAAGCCACCAATGATGTTCTGCCCAACCCTGAAGCCTGCCTGATAACCGGTATTACACCTCAGAGCACACTTCAGAAAGGCTTAATTGAAGCCGAATTTATTAGCCAGATCGAGCAGCAGTTTTCTCGCCCCGATACCTGCGTTGTGGGCTACAACAATATTCGCTTTGATGATGAGTTCACCCGTTATAGCCTGTATCGAAATTTTTTCGACCCCTATTCTCGCGAATGGCAAAACGGCTGCTCCCGCTGGGACATCATTGATCTTGTGCGCGTTACCCGTGCGCTGAGACCGGAGGGAATTCAATGGCCAGTCGATAAAAATGGCGTGGCCACCAACCGACTGGAGCTCATTACCCAGGCCAATGGCATCAGCCATGAAGCCGCCCACGATGCACTTTCTGATGTGTATGCCACTATTGCTGTGGCCCGATTAATAAAACAGGAACAACCAAAGCTGTTTAATTTCGTATTTGATCATAAAAACAAACAAAAAGTTTCGCAGCTACTTAATTTATACCAGCCACAGGCTGTGCTACATACTTCAGGCATGTATTCGGGTGAGGTATGTAATACCGCCATGATCTATCCACTGACCCAGCATCCGAACAATAAAAATGGCATTATTGTTTACGATTTAAGATATTCACCAGAAGATTTACTTAAATGTTCGGCCGATGAAATTATTGAGCGGCTTTATACACCAAAAGATCAACTAGCAGAAGGTGTTGAACGAATTCCACTGAAAACACTACATATTAACAAGTGCCCGGTTATTACCCCGATTAACACCCTGAATGAAGGTGCTGCGAAGCGTACAGGCATTGATCGTGAACAACATTTGAAGCACCTTGAGATACTTAAACAGGCACCTGTATTACAACAGAAGCTAAACAAGGTATTTAGTCACAACCCATTCCCTGATGAGGATGATCCAGATAAAAGCCTGTACAGTGGTGGTTTTTTTAGCCCCGATGATAGAGCGCGAATGGATGACTTACGCCAGTTAAATGAAACAGAACTGGCAACAGTAAATTTTAATTTCAAAGATGAACGTATTTCTGAAATGTTGTTTCGATACCGCGCAAGAAACTATCCAGAGAGCTTAAACGAAGATGAACGTCTACGTTGGAATGAGTATCGCAGGAATAAGTTTACCTCTGTTAATGACATAAAAACACTGAATTTTAAAACCTTTGACCAGCTAATAACAGAACACATGAATGATCCCGAACTTGATGATAATAACAGAAAACTGTTGCAGGAACTACAGCAGTGGCGTAACAGCATTAGCAAAGAACTAACAATACCTGAGCCTGAAAAACAGGTATTGCCCGAATGAATAAACTAATAATAGTATTTTTAACCATCACGAGCGAGTTAATCCTTTTGTCCTGCAATACAGTTCAGCCAACGAGATAAAGGCTAACGCTGTTTATATAAACAATAACATAAATTTTTCGACATCAGTCACCTTCTTAGGGCAGGCATATTACTGTAAATCAGCCTATCAATGACACTGATAGTCCTGAATAGTAAAAATATGCTAATAGCTGATAACTAAAAATCAACTATCACTAATGTCATGTATTATCTCGCTTAAGGTATAGAATTTGGCATTGCGCATAAACCCTGCAATAACCTCTGATTTTAAACTCAGCGCCTTACCCTGCCTGTCTTTTTCATATATCCAGTGCTCGGGCAGCCCATCAAACAGATGCATTACCGATAACTGGCCATCAGCATCTCTCGAAAGATGCACCTGCTGCTCTTTTATATTTTTAAATGCCGGCATAAAGCCAAAGCTGACATCACTAAAAACAGCACCACTAAACTGATGATAAACATCCTGTTGCTGTACCACCTGATTATGGGACATATACATAGTATGAACCTGCTTACTGGAACCTGTTCAGCCTGCAAGTTTGCGCCAAACCTGTAACAGATATCGGCCTGCATCGGAAAAACTTTAGACTTTTTTCAGCAAATCCTCTACCAGCAACGAGATTATTTCCTGTAATGCCCGCCCAAAAGCCTCCGCAGAGGCATGTATATCTGATGTCTGCAACTGCTCAATAGACTGATACTGCTTTGTCCACTGAGACCCATCCGTCTCACGCTTCAGCGTTACCTCCAGTGCAACCCGGACCTCCACCTTTGAGCCTTCAATAATTCGCTCAAAAGATGTAATATCTGTGTCAATTATAATATCGGGCGATTGCATGACCGGTTTGCGGCTAACCTGTTTTGCAAGTCCACTGGCTGAAAGCCCCTGATACAACCCCTGATGTATTAATTCAGCGGGAGGTTGCGCCCAGAAGCGATAGTGATAACGCTTTAGCTCCAGCGGTTTCTCTTTTGCAATATAAAGCATTGCACGCTCATGGTACAGGCCACTGGCCTTTACCGGCCTGATCAGTATTTCACTGTAGTGCGACTGTGGCTGTTTCTCAATTGTAATAACGGGCAGGCGGTAATAATGTATCTGTGGCGCAATGCCCCCACCGAAACTACAGGCCGCAAGCCCTGCTGTCAGCAACACCACAATTAACCTGATCATATCTGGCACTATTTTTCCCCTGTATGTGAATCAGTATGCGGATCCAGGGGTGGCTCACTGCCGAGTAAGGCACCCGGGTTATTTCTTAATGTGCGGCTAAACTCGTTCATATTCTGGCTAGTTGCATCCAGGTTGTGCATTACCGACTCTATTTTATCGGCAACCTCGTCCATCGATTTTTTCATTTCCTCAACGGTATGACGCACATCTTCACTATTATCATCAATAAGTAATTCAGATTTTTCCAGCAGATTGTCCAACTGGCGCATTAACCGCTGAAAACGATCCGTCAACGCCAGTAATTTTTCACCTGAAATATCGGCATTTTTAAAAAGGTTATTGATATGTTGAATATTTCTCTCATTTAAAATAACCGCTACCTGATCAACCGAATAATTCAACTGAGCAATCAGATGGCGTATGCTTCTGGTAGATTCAGGCACAAATTGATTAAGCTCCTGTGCCATAGAATCAACCAGTTTCATAATATCAACGGTTTCAACACTGCTAACTGTATCCCCGGGAGACAGCATACGCGAGGAAACACCCTGAGTGATCTCTATTTCCTTATCTGAAATAATCGCTGGCATCACTATTTTAGCCTGGCTATCTTCGGGAATCGGCCACCTCGATTTAACATGTAATATTAATTTATAACGTGTTATATTATCCACAAAAACAGGCTCTATCCCTTTCACCAAACCTATAGCATAGCCATTATAGGTCACAACGATACCATTTTTCATGCCGCTAACATTATCAAATACAACAAAATATTCATCAGCACTGTTCTGATTTCCGGTTAACTTAAACAGCATAAAAAAAAGTACAAGCAAGCCCGTTATAACGAATATACCTACCATAAAATAGTTAATGTTATCTTTTTTCATCCGCATCCAGACTTAAACTTTTACCGGTTAATCGTTGCAGATATTCCTCCACATTTACAGTATCTTTGCGGGGCTGGCGATGAAGCAAGTTATAAACTCGCTGATGTTTACTGTTGCGCACTTCATCCACCGTACCACACAGTAGTATTTCACCTCGATCAAGTATGGCTATTTTATCGGCAATTTTAAAGGCGCTATCAAGCTCATGGGTAACAACCACAATACTCATGTTCATCGCATCTCGTAATCGCAAAATCAGCTCATCCAGCTCTGCTGAAACCACGGGGTCAAGCCCCGCCGAGGGTTCGTCAAAAAACAGCAATGCCGGATCCAGAATAATCGCTCTGGCAAGTGCCGCCCGCTTAATCATACCGCCAGATAACTGAGAGGGCATTAAATCACCAAAGCCTGCGAGGTTAACCACTTCCAGTTTCATCTGACTCATAATATCCATTGTGCTCTGATCCAGGCGAGCATGCTCTATCAATGGCAACTGGATATTTTGTGCTACACTCATCGAGCCAAATAACGCGCCTCCCTGGAAAGCCACACCGATGTTTTTTCTCATTTTATGCAACTGATTCGCACTCATGCGGGTAATGTCGCTGCCCAGTAATGCAATACTGCCTGATGTGGGTTTTTGCAGCCCCAGGAGATTTCGCAAAAGCGTGCTTTTACCTGAGCCACTGCCTCCCATAATCACCATAATCTCGCCCCTGCATAATTGCAGGCTTACATCACTCAGGATTTTTTTACGGCCATAATGGCTGTCCAGGTTGCTAACCTGTATAATGGGCTGACTATTGCTCATATTTTCTAGCACTAAAGCCGTGTAAGCAGGAAGGTAAAAAGCATATCCGCAACAACAATTGCACTGATCGATAATACGACCGAACGGGTTGTGCCTCGGCCAATGCCTTCTGCGCCCCCGCTAACCTGAAAACCATTGACCACACTAACAATGACTATCATAATTGCAAAAAAAAAGCTTTTAATAACGCCCTGCATCAAGTCAAACACTTCAATGGCCTCAAAGCTTCTTTGCATATACACGCCAACAGGCATCAGCAGCTCATACTGTGTATAAACTGCCCCACCGAGCATTCCCATCAATACTCCAATAATAGTCAGTATCGGCAGGCTCACTATCATCGCCAGCAATACAGGTGCCGCCAGATACCTCACAGGATCTACACCAATAACCAGCAGGGCATCTAATTCCTGAGACTCTTTCATGCTGGCAATTCGAGCAGCAATGGCTGAACCTGACCGGCCCGCAACAATAATACCCGTGATTAAAGCTGCGAACTCACGGCTCACCGAAATTGCAATAGCCGTAACCACCTGTGTTTGTGCGCCATAGGGTTTTAATGTTTCCAGCCCCTGCATCGCCAGCATCATGCCTACGGAGAAACACAGCACCATTACAATGGGGGTTGCACTCACACCAACGGCCATGATCTGCGAAAAAATTAATGATATTTTAACCGGCTGCCGGTTGAATTTTCCCAATAGCAACCAGTAAACAGACTCCATCAACAACACAATTGCATAGCCAACTTCTTCGATTACACCTGACGTTATTTTTCCTATGTTTTCTATACGCTGTTTCACTACTGCTCAACTTATGTCTTCAGGTGATTTGTAGATTTTAAAAACACGATCGAGTCGAGCCAACTGCAACACTTTTAATGCTGAATCACTCACTCCGAGCAGTGCAAATTCAAGTTTATTTGTACGACTGACCTGTAACCCCTCAACCAGGCTGGCCACACCTGAACTATCTATATAATCAACACCTGACATATCCACCAGTAAATTATTTTTTTTATTAATGTAACCTAATATCTGTTTTCGAATATCGGGAGATTCACTTAAGTCAATTTCACCTGACAGGTGAATTACTGTGAAGTTTAAATGCTGACTGACAGGATGCTTCATAGTTTTTCAATAAAAAATAAGGTATAAAACATTACTCACCTACTAATTTTTAAAATATTTTCTTACACATTTCAAGCTGATTTCCAGTTTTATTTTGACTATCCGAAAAAAAGGTATTTTTATATTCAACACTATCCATTAACTGAGATATAAAATGCACTCCCAGCCCCCCTGGGCGAACCTCATCAAGATCTCTTGATTTTATTTTTTCCAGATCCACATCCTCTGAAAAATCAATTATACGAACAATCAGATCAGCATCACTTTTATAAAGCTCAATAATTATTTCACCCTCATCATAGCCATGATACGCATGCTGAATAACATTCATGCAGGCTTCATTTATCGCCAGTATTGTTTCCTGAACACCTCCCTCAGCACAGCCCATTCCCGTTAACAGCCGCTCAACAAACACCCTTAATGGCTGGAGTTTATCGGCCTTCGACAAAATATGAAGGCGCTCCAGTCTTTTCACCCCCGATGCCCGACTTTACGCTGTAGCATCAGCACTGTTGCATCATCACGCAAAGCGCTTGTGTGATGAGTGAGCTTATCGATAATCCGCTTTAATCGCTGCACTGGTGTTAGCTGAACATCCATCGTTGAAATAAGTCTGAAAAGGCCACTCAATTCCAGCATTGATGTCTCATTTATATAGCCTTCTGTAACACCATCTGAATAAAGATAAAGCGTGTCATTATTTAATGTAATATTATATTCAGTATAGTCGGTATCTGGAATGATACCCAGAGGGGGGGCAGTCGCTTCAAATTCACGGCATATTCCAGACTCACCAAACAACAACGCAGGCGGGTTTCCAGCATTAACCAGTGTAAGCTCGGCCCTTACAGGGCTGTACAGACCCGCTACCAGTGTAACAAACATGCCATGAATTGCGGTTTCACACAACTCATTGTTTATTTCAAAAAGCAGTTCTCCAGGCCTTGATATCCGCTTGCCCATACATCGAAAAAGGCTACTGGTTTTTGCCATCAGCAACGCCGCATTAACGCCTTTGCCCGAGACATCCCCAAGATTGAAATATATATCGCCATTTTGCAGCTCAAAGAAATCGTAAAAGTCCCCCGAGAGTAACCGTGCCGGACAATTTATACCATGCACTGGATAGCTATCTTCTCTTTCACCCGGCAAAAGACTTTGTTGAATTTCACGCGCAAGCAGCAGTTCTTGATTAATTTCAGCTGCCAGTTTATCTCGTTCATCAAGGGCTCGATCAAGGCGCAGGGCTATTTCCTGAAAATTAGCATTGCTATTATGCAACTGCGTATTCGCTTCATACATTACCTGCGAAAAACGTACACATTCACCGATCTCAATATCATAAATTCTGGCAGTACACTCCACTTCATCACTTATTGAATGCAGCATTTCCTCAGTTTTATCCTCTGATACCAGTAGCTTTTCAGATAACAGTGTATGACACTGGTTAATCACATGGCTCTTATCATCTGCGCTAAACACGGCTGACATCCAGTCTGCACACTGAAGCACCTGTGCCGTTTTTATTTCGGTTTCACTTAAACCACTGCCTGTAATATCATGATGGCACGACAGGGCTGCCTGTAAATGTGACAGAATGTTTCGGCTCTGCAAAAACTGTGCTAACTGTGTATCGTGACGCTGATTAAAGATATTCTGCTCCATACTCAGGCGAGCCTGCGGATCACGCCTGCGAAATTCACGCCACAACAGGGCTTTTTCAGGTTGTGCCAGCAACATCAGAATAAAGCCGACATCCTGCAAAAAACCCGCACAGAAACATTGCTGCGCATCCAGCTCTGCAACCACTGCAAGCTGCCTCGCACTCACTGCTCGTCTGAGAGAATCCTGCCAGAATAAAGGCATTTCAACGCCTTTAATTTTGTACTGATTAAATAAGTTGTACACAGCCAGCAGCTGTACCTGTTGTTGCACTTTCTCAAAGCCCAGAGCACTGACAGCTCGATATAGATTTATCCCGTTTTTATCAGCCTCTCCTGTACCGACTCTGATATCAGTACTAACACCAATATTAACGATTTTTAATACACGCTCAAAAAACAGCGGGTATTTATTTACAAGAGTGTCCAGGGCCTTCTGTATATCGTCCTGGCATGCCTGCTGTATAAGATATTCCAGCGCAGAAAACTCATGCACAAGCGTTGGAAGCACCGGCATATACGATAAATCAACGTGTTTGGTATCGCTCTCAGGCACGATATATCAATAACTCTTATGTTATGACCCCAGAGCCTGTATGCGTGCATTTATGCTCGCAATATCCAGGATATATGGCCTTCTTATTCAGTATTTAGTAAAATCTGACTTTTTCTACCTGCTAATAACTATAGTTCCAAACAGGCAGATAATCTAATATCTGCTCAGACTGTTAACTCTCTGGCAAAGCTAACGGGTGCGATCACAATAATTCTTTATATATCTCACACTACCTCACCCCAAAACCTCGGCAAAGCGTTTATAATCTATAGATATTAAACCCTGCGTGAGCGTGAGCGTGCGCATCAGATAGCACATAAAAGATAATACGTAAAAAATATATAGATAATCTTGAAGGATTTTTATGCAACAGCAATCTTCTTTCTCTGTCCAGCAGAGTCAGGAACTACTCACACAGACATCCAGTGCAATTTCCTCTATTATTCTGGGCAAACACCACCAGATTCAACTGGCCCTGAGCTGCCTGCTGGCGGGTGGGCATTTATTAATTGAAGACCTGCCCGGTGTTGGAAAAACAACGCTTTCACTGACACTTGCAAAGGTCTTCGGTCTGGATTTTCAACGGGTTCAGTTCACCAGCGACCTGCTGCCATCCGATGTGCTGGGCGTATCTATTTATGATAACAACACTCAGAGCTTCAAATTTCATAAGGGCCCGGTGTTCACTCAGGTACTTTTAGCCGATGAAATCAACCGCTCAACCCCTAAAACTCAAAGTGCGCTGCTTGAGGCCATGGAGGAGAAACAGGTAACTCAGGATGGCCATACACGTGCGCTGCCCGAGCCTTTTTTTGTAATCGCCACACAAAATCCAATGGAACAGGTCGGCACCTTTCCTTTACCAGAATCTCAGTTAGATCGCTTTTTAATGCGCATCAATATAGGCTACCCTGATCAACAGGCTGAAATGGAGTTACTTAAAGGGACAAACCGTCACGACCTCATCCAGCAGCTTGATGCAACTATTCAGCCAGAACAGCTGCTCAAAATTCAGCAGACGGCTGAACAGATTCATATGTCTCGGGCAATACTGGAATACGTACTGGAACTCATTCGCAGCTCTCGCCTGTCGCCGTGGTTTATTAGCGGCCTCTCACCACGCGCGGGTCTGGCCCTGCAAAAATGTGCGCGTGCATGGGCAATGCTACAGGGGCGAGACCATGTGCTACCAGAGGACGTACAACAGGTTCTGCCCTCTGTGGCGGCACACCGACTACAGATTCATCCCGAGCATCAGGATAAAAACATTGATGACTTAACCCTGATGCTGATCCAGCAAGTGCCTGTTTAATGGCCAGCAGCCTGCCGCTGTTACCGCGTTTTTTTGAACGGTTCATTCAAAACTGGGCCGATAAACGCCAGCCCGAATCCCATCATCAGGTTGAAGTCACTCGGCACAGACTCTACATTCTGCCCACCCGACATGGTATTGCCTTTTTTATCATGCTGTTGCTGATTCTATTTGGTGCCATTAACTATGAGAACAGCCTGGCCTTTATGTTAGCATTTCTGCTGGGATCTCTGGGCCTGCTGGGCATGATCTACACACACCAGAATATTAATCGCCTCAAAGTGCGAATTGGTCGGGCAGAATCTGTTTTTGCCGGGCAAAATATATTATTCCCCCTCACCATCACACAAACAGGTATGCAACTACGGCCTGGCATTAAACTTGAGTCTGAAACTGGGCAGTCCATCAGCCTGCACCTGATAAATGAAAAAAATATCGCCTGTAAACTACCAATGGCGAGCCACCACAGAGGGTATGTTTCACCTCAACGTATAAAACTCTTCACTGAGTACCCTCTGGGATTGTTTCATGCCTGGAGCTGGCTAAATTTAAAGGCTCGCTGTCTGGTCTACCCGGCCCCGGATCCCCACCATTACGCACTACACGCCCTCGCCAGCCAGGCACTGGGGAAAAACACAAGTCAGCAGTATGGTGTAGATGAATTTTCAGGTATCAGACAATACCAGCCAGGGGATATGGCAAACCATATGGCCTGGAAAGCTATTGCAAAAACAGGCGAGCTGCAGACTAAACTTTTTAATAGCGACTCATCCGAGGAAATTACCATTAGCTGGGCACAGACAAATGAAACATTTGATATTGAAAAACGTCTGTCCATTTTATGTCGCATGGTTATTGATGCAGATGCACAAAGCATCAAATATGCGCTACATATACCTGGCACGAGCATTGCTTCGGCCAGTGGATTACAACACAAACACCGCTGCCTGAAAGTACTGGCTCTGTTTGGCAGCGCATGAACGCACTCAGACAACTCAGCCGAGAGCCTGTTGCATGGGTTGTTTTTTCACTCATACTGGTTATTTCACCTCACCTGCCACGCTTCCCTTTCTGGTCCATCATACTGATCAGCATTTTGTTTATCTGGCGTGTGGTATGTATTAAACATAAAAAATGGCTACCTCCAAAGTGGTTGTTAATTTTTATTACCCTGGTATCTTCAGCCGGTATTTTTTTTCATTTTGGTACCCTGTTTGGAAAAACCGCAGGATCTGTATTACTGTCAATTCTACTTGCCGTAAAACTTCATGAAAGCCAGTCTCGGCGTGACTACATGCTGCTAATTTCATTAAGTTTTTTTATTATTGTTACCAATTTTCTGTTTTCACAATCAATTTTTACACTGATTTTTATGCTCTCTATTGTGATTGTACTGGTTATGAGCATGATCAGCATAAACCAGGATTACGCGCCTGTCAGTATCAGCCAGAAATTCCGCCTGGCATCAAAACTACTTCTGCAATCGATTCCCCTCATGCTCATTATGTTTATACTCTTCCCGCGCATCTCAGGGCCCTTGTGGAAACTACCCGAAGAGCAACATAGTGCAACCACGGGTTTAAGCAACACCATGACACCGGGCAATATCTCAGAGCTAATTCAGTCAAACGCCGTTGCATTCAGAGTCAAATTCAGCACTCCGATCCCATTACAGCAACAGCTCTACTGGCGCGCTCTGGTTCTATGGTATTTTGACGGGCGCAGCTGGGAACAGGGCAGGCAGAATATAACCCCTGCTCCCAGCATGTATATAGCGGGCAAAACCACTGACTACACCATTACACTGGAACCTCATCAGCAACACTGGTTATATGCACTTGATATACCGACAAAGGTGCCTTCAAAAATAAACTACACTCGGAATTATGTGCTTGAGGCTCAGAAAAAAGTTACCAGCCTGTATCAGTACTCCGTCTCATCTGCACTTAACTATAATATACAGGTAGAGATGTCCCTGTGGGAAAAAAGTGCGGGACTAAAGTTCCCTCCACAGGCTAACCCTCAGACAATAGCACTGGGTAGAGAGCTTGCCAGACAATATCAGCAACCCGTAGAAATTGTGAACCATGTGCTGCAACTTTTTAACCAGCAGGAATTTCACTACACCCTCAAACCGCCCCTGACACTCGGCTTTGACCCGGTTGATCAGTTTTTATTCCAGACCAGACGCGGCTTCTGCGAACACTACTCCAGCAGTTTTGCATTGCTCATGCGAGCCGCAGGTATTCCTGCCCGGATCGTTCTGGGATATCAGGGCGGAACGCTTAATCCTGTCAACCAGGTTATGACGATTCACCAGAGCGATGCACACGCCTGGACTGAAGTATGGCTGGAAAAACGTGGCTGGGTACGTGTTGACCCTACCGCATCCATCGCACCTCAAAGAATAGAACGCAACCTGGAGGCAGCACTTGAAGCGGGCGAGCAACGTCCATTTCATATGCAAATTAACAGCGGTATTATAAAAGACATGCTGTTTTACTGGGATGCCGTTGACAACCAGTGGAACCAGTGGGTAATAGGTTACGACTCTGTATTGCAAAAGAAATTTCTGGAAACAGCACTTAGCCATCGAGTGGATTTGTCTGAAATTATTCTGCTGATGGTTTTAAGCTTTATGCTGGGTCTCATTGCGATTTCGCTTTATATTATAAAACCCTGGAAAAAAGAACAACGCGATCCGATTGTGGAAATTTATCATAAATTTTGCAAAAAGCTTTCCTCCAGTGGCATTGAACGCATGCCATACGAAGGCCCTCTGGACTTCTCTGTGAGAGCGACAGCGCAGTTCCCGGCACAGAAGAACACCATCCAGCTAATTACTCGCCTGTATATCAGGCTGCGTTTTCAATCAACAAATAACCCGAGGCAACTCGAACAGCTCAGGCAGTACACCCGTAAATTCCGCCCGGAAAAACAAAGCCCCCGTTAGTCACCTGACTAACGAGGCCTTAAACCCTGTCATCAAAACCCGACAGAGAAGTGCCTATTGCAGCGCCTTGCTCATTAAAGCAAAACACTTAACAAATGCTGTAGACAGGCTCGGATCCTTAATCATAACCACATAATCTCCTTTTTTAAATTTCAGCTTCCTTGAAGTATAGGCCAGCCCCAGCCTCATTAGCCCCGGTGGCTTTTTCATCATTATTGCCCAGTCTTCCTTTGCGGCCCTTATATCCCAGTTAGGAGAACCATCCGCCGGGTCTCCCTGCGAAACAATCAGTCCCTTATCTATGTTAAAAACCACACGAGGGATGTTCTCACCGTCTATGCCAAATGCAATAATGGAGTTAAAGTCCGACTGGCCGAGCTGATCTGCAATCCCCTCACTACTGTTCCACACTTCCCTGTATTTCCTGGCCCAATCTGTTGAAAATAATTCTGGCATATGCCATCAGCCCTGTATCGATTTTAATGAGTCACCCAAAATAGCAAAAAACAGCCCATGAATCCAGTAAATTAGTTGCTATATGGGCATTTATTGATCGAAAATCGGCAAACACCCTTAAATTTCAGACTAGCCATCCGATTAACAACCACCTTCTCAGGGACACACAATATATAAACAAAACCCTGAATATTACCATTGATTTCAATGGCGAAAGTAAATGACTGCCTGAATCGCCAGCACAAACTCAGAATAACTATGATATTGTCACTAAAATACACAGAATATTAGAAAACAATTTTTTTCTAATATAGACAGATAAAACCATGGTTTATATCCCCGTCAGCAATATCAAATATACTCAGATTCACCCTGCCCCGGACAAGCGATCTGCCTATACGGTGCAGCGGGGCAAGCATCACATCTCGAGTACATCAGCTGATACGCAGTCAGTTAAGGTTAATTCAGATTCAGACCCGCTGTAATGCTGCCTGATACTCCGGAGTACTTTCTAATCCAGCACTATTGAGCATTCAAATTAACCAGCGGCTCACCAGATCACCATAATTTTCAGCCATTTAGCACTAATGCATATATCCTGTTAGTTTTTTCTGACATATAGTTGTAAAAAAAACAGAAAGTCGTCTATATATAAATAAAACCTGCGTAAACAACCTGTTTTGCAGAAAACCAGACAAATGACAAACAACTATCAACAGCCTTTCCAGCGACATAGAATTAAAAAATCACTACCCTGAACTCATATCAATATACAGGCCAGAAAGTTTTTCAGACTTTCACAACTCAACTGATGAGCCCGGGGTTAACCACATACGCAATTTGTAGATAAGCATTATTAACAGCGTGAGATATGGGCATGAGCGATAAAAAAACGCCGAATAACTATATTGAAAAACGCCGAAGTGTTCGTATTCGACGCTCGAAACTATTACAGGAAACGCGAGATATAGAATATAAAATTGCCATCTCAACAGAGGAGTTTGAGCAGGCGTTTGAGCTGGTCACTCAGCAATACATCAACGTAGGACTGCACAAAAAGACCAGTCAACTTCGCTTAACCCGGTATCACCTGCTGCCTGACACAAAAGTATTTATCGCTATCAGGAAAAATAGTGACTACTCAGAAACAGTCATTGGCACCATTACAATGATCACCGACAGATTAATGGGGCTACCCATGGACGAGCTATACAAAAAACAGTTGAATAACCTGAGATCCTCAGGCTTAAACCTTGCTGAAGTCATTGGGCTTTCTGTGTCACCAGAGCAGTCCGCCATACAAAACAATATTATTGTTTATTTATACAAAATTTGTTTACAGTACGCACGTTTAACACATATCAATGATTTATTATGCTCTGTGTCCAAAAAGCATATTCGATTTTACGAAGATCTGCTACTTTTCAAACCGGTAGGCGAAATACTGCCTTACAGTTATGCCAACGGGCAACTTGCCCAGGGCCACAGACTCGATATACATCAGGCCAGCAAGGAATTCAAAGAGGTTTATAGTGGAATGGAGTTTGATGCAGACCTGCATCGATTTTTTTTTACTGAAACAAAAAAATTCAGCCGCCCTAAAGGCGCAGGCGAAGCCATGACACTCGAGCAGATGCGTTATTTTTTTGAAAAGCGCTCCCAGCTTCTCAGCAGTTTATCTAATAGAGACAAGCTGATACTGCGAAAAGAATTTAAAAAAATAAACAAAAAATCTATTTATTGAACGTAATTAATCGCTTTAAACATAATATGATAAATATCCGTATTATCTATTTCTCCCCTCAGCAGGCTGGACATCGGGCCGCTGGCCGTCAAAGGCACTTTAACCCCCGTATGCCGGGAAGTTGCCCAGTTAAGAAAAAAAAATTCTCCCTTATAATCCAGAAAAGGACCTATATCGCCCCCTTGCGAGTTTATCTGCAAGCCCCCTGTTTCATGGTCTGCGGTTACAATGAGCAGCGTATCATTTGATGACAGTGCAAAATCCCTGGCAACCTTAACCGCTTTATCAAAACCACGCAGACTTTCTACTACCTTCTCAGCCTCATTATCATGAGAAGCCCAGTCTATTTGCCCGCCTTCAACCATTAAAAAAAAACCCTGTGGGTTTTCCGACAATACAGCAATTGATTTCTGCGTCATTAATGCCAGATCCGGGGAAAAGGGTCGTAATAGATCCTGCGCTGCAAACAGCCCAAGCACTCGCTCTACTGACAGAGCATCGAGATTTTTTAATTCACTTTCATTGCAAATATAGGTATAGCCACTGGATTGCAGCATTTTAATTAAATCATGCTCATCCTGGCGCTTGCCTGCTTGCTGATAACAACCCGGTTTGCCTTCAGGTAGAAAATATATTTCACCCCCTCCCATCATCACATCAATGTTTGCAAGACTCATCTGATGAGCAATCTCCAGCATGTTTTTACGGCTTGCTGTATGTGCCGCAAAAGCCGCGGGTGTTGCATGAGTTATCTGTGTTGTTGTAACAAGCCCTGTGGCTTTACCATTTGATCTGGCAGCTTCAATAATATTAGACAAGTGATTTAAATCTGAATCAAGACCTATAACACCATTACGTGTTTTATGACCCGTTGCCATCGCAGTGGCCGAAGCGGCTGAATCTGTTATAGCACTGCCCACTGAGGCGCTACGAACTTCGCCCCTCACCGATAATGTATCCATTGCCAGCTCACTCGATTCACTGGCGCGAGTTAAACGTGCAAGCTTGCGATGTTCTGCTCCCATTCCATCACCTATCATGAGTATGATATTTTTCACCCTGGTTTGCATTTCGGGCTGCATTTCGGGCTGCGTTTCAGCGTCTGAATGCGAGACTGAAACAACGGAACGGTTACTACAGGCCGTCAACACCAGGGCTAGAAACAAAACAGCTGCATCACGGTAAAACATAATTTTAATCCGATAATAATTTAATTAAAGCGGCCTCATCAAGAATTTCAACACCTGATTGCTCGGCTTTGGCTAATTTTGAACCGGCTTTGTCACCCGCCACAACATAGCTGGTTTTTTTAGATACACTGCCCGATACTTTCGCACCTCTTGCCAGCAGGGCTTTTTTCGCATCATCCCGTGTCATTTCATTTAAGGTGCCTGTTAGCACAAATGTTTTGCCTTCCAGGGTTTGTGCTTCTGCTGCAACCGCTTCAATCTCATCCCAGTGGATTCCAGACTCAAGCAGTTTTTCAAGCACTTCTATATTATGCGCCTGCTTAAAAAAACGCACGATATGCTGTGCGACCACAGGTCCCACATCATCTACCCGCTGAAGCGTTTCCTCATCTGCCACTTTAATAGCATCCAGCGTGGTAAAATACTGCGCCAGTGATCTTGCCGTTGCTTCACCCACTTCTCGAATCCCCAGAGAATAAATAAATTTTGCCAGGCTTGTGTGTTTAGCTGCCTGCAAGGCATCGATTAAATTGCTGGCGGATTTTTCTGCCATGCGCTCAAGCTGACTCACCTGCTCAACATTGAGTGAAAATAAATCACCTGCATTCGCTATCAGTTCAGCGTCCACAAGCTGCTCAACCAGTTTTTCGCCCAGACCCTCTATATCCATAGCTTTTCGAGATGCAAAGTGCCTGATAGATTCTTTACGCTGCGCACCGCAGAACAGGCCACCACTGCAACGCGCAGTTACCTCAGCTTCTTCCTGCTCGACATCTGAACCACATACAGGGCATTTATCCGGCAGCTGAATTTCCCGTGCATCGGTTTTTCGACTCCCCGGCACAACCCGTACCACTTCTGGAATCACATCACCTGCTCGGCGAACAATCACCTGATCACCTGCGCGCACATCCTTACGCCTCACCTCGTCCATATTATGCAAGGTGGCATTACGCACGGTAACACCCCCCACAAACACTGGCTCCAGACGAGCAACCGGGGTCAGCGCTCCGGTGCGCCCCACCTGAAAATCAATTTCATTCACGATACTAATTTCTTCCTGCGCGGGAAATTTATGCGCAATGGCCCAGCGTGGTGCTTTAGAAACAAAGCCCAGCTCCTGCTGTAATTTAAGTGAATTTACTTTATAAACAATACCATCAATATCATAGGACAGTGTATTTCGCTTTGCCGACATCTGCTTAAAGTAACTCAGGCAGCCCTCTACGCCTTCAACTATCAGGCGCTCATTACATAATGGCAGGCCCCATTGTTGCAGCTGATCGAGCATCTCGCTGTGCGTACCTGGCTGAGGTGCGCCCTCAATTTTACCCACTGCATAGCAATACATCATCAGAGGCCGTGTTGCAGTAACTTTAGGATCAAGCTGGCGCAAAGAGCCTGCCGCCGCATTTCGTGGATTAACGAAAACCTTTTCGTCTTTCTCACGGGCTAGCTGATTAAGCTTTTCAAAACCCGCTTTTGGCATAAATACCTCACCGCGAACTTCCAGCAATTCGGGCACATTATCACCCAGTAGCTTAAGTGGAATGGCGTGTATAGTGCGCACATTCTGCGTTATATCTTCACCCTGGACACCATCCCCCCGCGTGCCTGCCCTTACAAGTATTCCATTCTGGTACAGCAGACTCACCGCAAGACCGTCGAGCTTGGGCTCAGCGGCGAACTCAATTTCCTGCTCTCTGTCCAGCCGCTGTAAAATACGTTTATTAAAATCGCTTAACTCCTCTTCATTAAACACATTATCCAGAGACAGCATAGGAATTTCATGGATAACCTGAGCGAAGCCTTCAAGTGGTTTATCACCGACTCGCTGAGTGGGTGAATCCACTGTAATTAAATCTGGATAGTCTGACTCCATAGATTGCAGTTCGCGATAAAGGCGATCATATTCTACATCTGGAATATCGGGGTTATCCAGTACATAGTACTGGTAACTGTGATGATTAAGTTTATCTCTCAGATCAGCGATCTGCTCTGTTATTTTTTTTGTAACGCGTTTTTTATCTGGCATGAATTAACTGCAAAATTTATAGTGAAAAAATATTTTTTATAGGGGTTTCTGTGCTTTCACAAGCCGTTTAACTTTATTGCGCAAATGCGTAGCATAGGCTTCGTCCAGCAGCTGACGCTGAGCACTGCAAAGTTTAGCGCCCAGCATCGCCGACATTTTATGCGCACAAATCAGCATTTCATCTAACACAGCACAGGGGTTTTTAACCAGGCTAACCTGCATAAAAAAACTCAGTCCAGCGGTTTCCAGTTGATTCATATTCTCAATATCAAACCAGCCCGGTTCAAGAAGATTCGCCATACTAAACTGGATTTCATCTTTAACAACACCCTCCATACTGACCTCTTCTATACGGTGAAAAATTTTCATATCTCCGTGTTGCAAATTCAGAGCATAACTTGCACTTAAAATTTTATCGCCTTTGATCATTGGCTCCTCTTTTGAGGCCAGAACATAAACTGCGATCACATCTTCTTCTGCCTGTGCATTTTTATCTGCACCTTCTGCTGTATCGGAATTCGACACGCCTGAATCATCTGGTGCCACAGCAGTGTCTGGTTGCTCTGGTAGTGGTGGTTCCTGTGTGTTTATCGGTTCTGGCTGCGGTTCTGGTTGCGGTTCTGGTGAATGCTCTGGTGAATGCTCTGGCAATGACACTACAGACAATATTTCTGGCTCTGAATTATGCTCTAACGCTGTCCTGGACTCTGCTTCTGGATCCAGCTCAACGTCAACTACTTCTGTTTCATCAGTCTGAGTGTCTGACCAGTCATCACTTTCATCAAAAAAACTCTGCTGGTCGGCTTCAGAAACCACACGTACAGGTCCCACACTATCTACCCAGTCACTCCCGGCTTCACTATTTTTGCGATTTTCGTTATGCTCGTCTTCCAGACTATCATTAGCACTAAAGGATGGTATTTCATCAGCAGCATCCCGCAGCAGTGTAGTTTTTTCCTTTTTTTTATTACGCGACAGAAAAAATACAGCAGCAATAATCACCACCGCAACAGCTAGCAATATCCAACGTAAATCATCCATTATTTATCCCTCTACTCTTAAGCGCTTTTTACCATTTTAACGGCTTCTTCAACATCCACTGAAACCAGGCGAGAAACACCTGCTTCACGCATGGTTACACCATTCATTCTTTCTGCCATTTCCATGGTCACTTTATGATGCGTTATAAAAATAAACTGCACAGTTTTCGACATCGTTTTAACCAGTGAACAAAAACGTCCCACATTCGCCTCATCCAACGGCGCATCCACTTCATCCAGCATACAGAAAGGTGCAGGGTTAAGCTCGAAAATAGCAAACACCAGTGCCACCGCCGTCAGCGCTTTCTCACCTCCCGACATCAGTTGTATGTGGCTAATACGTTTACCCGGAGGACGCGCCATTACCACAACACCGGTATCCAGAAGGTCATCACCGGTTAATTCAAGATAGGCCTGGCCACCGCCAAACAGACGCGGAAACATTTCCTGAATCCGTGTATTAACATGCTCAAAGGTGTCTTTAAAGCGAACGCGGGTTTCCTTGTCTATCTTTGCAATGGCTTTTTCTAATGTGTCCAGTGCTTCGGTCACATCGTTATACTGAGCATCGAGATACTCCTTGCGTTTGCCCTGCTCCTGGTATTCATCAATGGCCGCCAGATTAATCGGCCCCAGCCGAGAAATTCGCTGTGAAACTTCTTCAACTTTTCTGGCCCAGTCATCTATACGGGCATGTTCTCCCAGTTCCTGCAACAGCTCCTCGGCATTGAACTCGGTTTCAGCTAGCTGCTCCTGCACCGTCTGGCTGCGCACACGCACCTCAGATGTGTTTAAACGCGCCTGCTCAAGGCTGGAGCGTATCATCTGTGATTTCTGCTCAAACTCATTGCGCTTCTGCTCAAACTGACGTAGCTGATTATCTATATTTTCAACAGCACTGCGCGCTTCAGTTAACTGCTCTTCAACCTGCAGGCGTTCTTCCAGTAAAGCTTCCAGTTCTTCTGTTTTATTTTCCGCAGACTGCTCCGTCTGCAAATTTTTCTGCAACTCTTCGTAGCGTTGTTGCTGCTGTTCCTGCTGGCGCGACATGCGCTCAATATTCTGTTCCAGATTGCGCCTTAATGTACGGCGTGATTCAATTTGAATCGCCAGTTCATGCACCGATTCCCGTTCAGACTGTGCCAGGCTTCGTGACTCATGCAACTGGTTTTGAATGTTTTCGCGCTGCCCGGTTAGTGCTTCTCGCTCAATGGACAGGTCTTCCATCTGCGTCATGGCCTGATTTCGTTTACGCCTCGCCTGTTCCATCTCATCCTGCTGGCGCTCAATATTTTTTGTGATTTCAACCGACTCTTCCTGCAAATTCTGATTACGGCTGAGCGACTGTTCCAGCTTTGCCTGACCTGATGTCAGTTGCGCCTGAAGCTGTGCACACTGGCTATGAGAATGGTTTAACTCGGCCTGCCATTGCTCACGTTGCTGTTCAAGATTTTGCAATTGTGCACGGCTATCCTGAATGCTCACATCCAGTTCTTCAGCCTGCATATCCAGCTCTTCTAATGAGAGCTGCAACGCTTTAATTTCATGCTCCCGCGCCAGCACCCCGGATTTTTCATCTTTATCCCGAGCAACCCGCAACCATGAGACGCCTAACCAGATACCATCGGGTGTAATTACCGACTCCGTAGCAGTCAGTGTACTGCGCATCGCCAGAGCCTGGTGAATATCCGGGGCAAGCTTCACGCCATCCATTAACCCCGCAAGTGAGATTGACGACTCTACTTTACTGAGCAAACTGTCTGCTGGCAAACTGTCTGATGTTTTTTCAACAGCCATCGACACTGAAGTATCGAACAGATTCAGGTGACCTTTCTGAAAGTCCCCCAGCACCTGCACTACTGAATCAATCCCTTCAACACACACCGCTTCAAGATGTGAGCCCAGCACTGTTTCGATTGCTTTTTCCCAGCCAGCCTCCACTTCAATATTCTCTGCAAGGCGCGAGTTACCTGAAAGGCCCTGTTTTTCAAGCCAGCCAGACACCGCATTTTCTTTTTTACCCAGTGCCGCCTGTTGCAACGCTTGCAGCGAAGCCAGGTGACCACGAGTGTCGTGTAGCTTACGGCGCAACTCATCTTCATCGCGATTAAACTGAATAGCCTGCTCGCGATGAGTGCGAATTTTCTCTAATACCTCAGCAACTTTTTCATCCAGTTCTGCTTTTTTCATTTCAGATGTTTCGCTCTGCTCGCGCAGTTGCTCCAGCTGAATTTCCAGATCGTCTCCCACCAGCTTACGTTTTTCGTCATCCACTCGCTCTAACCGCTGACGTAACTGGTTAACATGCTTTTCCAGCTGTTCCATGCGTGTTTTTTCTACCTGAGCCACCTGAGAGGGTTCGGCTGCACGCTCATTATGAAGGTCCCAGGCGGCCTGCCATTCCTGCATTGCCTGCTCCGACTCATTTAACTGATCATTTACCGCTTCCTGAGATTCTCGTTGCATTTCAAGCTGAGGTTCGGCTTCGCCTAAAATTAAATCAATCTCTTCAAGCTGCTCTCTATCGGATTGCAGCGCCTGATTCACTTCCTCCAGAGCACGCTCCAGTTCGAGCAAATCACTTTGCTGACGGCTCAGTATATCTTTTTCATGCAATATGGACTGCTCAATGCGCGAGATTTCTGAACCCAGCCCATAAAAGCGAGCCTGCACCGCATTCAGGGATTCACTGGATTCAACCCGCTGTTCGCGCAATGTTTCCAGCTCGGATTCAACCGCTCGTTGTTCAGCAATCACAGCCTGCAAGCGTGTTTCCTGTTCTTCAATTGTTTTCTCACGATTTTCCATTTCACCGTGCAATTCCTGCCAGCGCAGGGCAAGGTGTTCCGCTTTGGTGCGGCGCTCTTCGATTTTTAGCTCTGTGTATTTTTCAGCTGTACGGGACTGGCGTTGCAAATGCGCCAGTTGTTTGTCAATTTCTTCACGCAGGTCATCCAGACGAGCAAGGTTTTCACGGGTATGGCGAATCCGGTTTTCTGTTTCACGACGACGTTCCTTATATTTTGAAATACCCGCCGCTTCTTCTAAAAAGGCGCGTAATTCTTCCGGTTTGGCCTCAATCAGGCGAGAGATCATACCCTGCTCGATAATGGCATAGCTGCGTGGTCCCAGGCCGGTACCCAGAAAAAGATCGGCAATATCTCTGCGGCGACATTTTGTGCCATTGAGAAAATATTTCGACTGACCATCCCGTGTCACCAGGCGTTTAGTGGATATTTCCGCATAATTGGCATAGGGCCCTTCCAGTTTGCCATCACTGTTATCAAATATCAGCTCAACCGAGGCCTGACTCACAGGCTTTCGGGTAGATGACCCGCTAAAAATAACATCCTCCATTGATGCACCCCGCAGATGCTTTGCAGAAGATTCGCCCATGACCCAGCGCACCGCGTCTATGGTATTGGATTTGCCACAGCCGTTTGGCCCAACGATGCCATTTAAATTAGAGGGAAAGTCAATGGTGGTGGGATCCACAAAGGATTTAAACCCCGCCAGTTTAATTTTGCTTAAACGCATTTATTGTCCGTATTTTTCACTAAAAATGGCTAAAAACCACCCGCTCGGAAACATCCGAGCTAAAGCGGCCTAGTATATCAATTTCACGCTAGAATACCGCTAAATTTTGCGGTTTATTCCACTCACCCGAATAATCCCTCATATGCTTCATAGCCCTCGGGGGTAGGCCGGTGCGCTTTCTGCAATCTGCTGCGCTCTGCGCCCTGTATTGATACCACCGCAACCCAGTCGACGTCATCATCAGAAACTTCACCACAGTATAGCCCTCTTACCGTTCATCCTGTATATTACCTATACTGTTTACCCGCTGTACTCACACAACACCGCGATTGAGGATAAACCCATGAAATATAGAAAACTGGGCAGGACAGATCTGGATATTAGTGTTATTGGCCTGGGCACAATGACATGGGGGTTTCAAAACACGCAGGATCAGGGGTTTGAGCAAATGGATTATGCCCTTGAACAGGGCATTAACTTCTTTGACACCGCAGAAATGTATGCAATTCCCCCCTCAAAGGAAACCTTTGGCACCACCGAAGCAATTATAGGCAACTGGTTTGCTGCACGCTCAAACCGCGAAAAAGTCATACTGGCATCGAAAATTTCCGGCCCGGGCCTTAGCTGGATTAGAGAAGGCAAGAATGTAATCAACAACAAAAATATACAACTGGCGCTGGAAGGCAGCCTGAAAAGACTACAAACCGATTACATCGACCTTTACCAGTTACACTGGCCTAACCGGGGGTCATACCACTTTGGTCAGATCTGGGAGTATGCACCCAAATTTGATGCGCAGGCTGAAGAAGATAATTTTCTTGAAGTATTGAACACACTGCAAACCTTCATTGAAGCAGGCAAAATCCGCCACATAGGCCTGTCCAATGAAACCGCCTGGGGCATGACGAAATGGCTACACCTGGCCGAGAAAAACAACTTGCCCCGAATGGCCTCTATTCAAAATGAATACTCCCTGCTGTGCCGCCACTTCGAGCCAGATCTGGGTGAAATCGCCCTGCATGAAGACTGTGGTTTACTGGCCTGGTCTCCCCTGTCCAGAGGCATGTTGAGCGGCAAGTATTTAAACGGTGCCCGTCCCGAAGGTGCGAGAATCACCATCGAAACACGCCCGGAGCACCGCACCCTGCCCCGAACCGATGCCGCAATTGGGGCCTATGTTGATCTGGCAAAGCGCCATGAGCTGGATCCATGCCAGATGGCACTGGCCTTTGTAAACGATCAGCCTTTTGTAAATTCCACACTGATTGGTGCAACCAATATGCAACAGTTAAAAACCGATATAGACTCTATTTTGCTTACACTGTCGGATGAAGTTTATACAGAAATTGATAAAATCAGGCGTGAGTATCCGATGTTGTATTGATTTTGTATTAATGTTGCATTTATGGGCACCTCTATTAATTGCAGATGCTGTGCAGCAGGTTCATTTTCAATATGGTATTGCGTAGCCCGGATGGAGCGAAGCGCAATCCGGGAATGCATGTTTTTTATGCATTCAGAAACTTTCCGATTCACAAACTATTAAAACAGGACGCGAAGTTTATTAATTATTAATACTCTTATTTTTAGATCACTACAAAAATCACCTGATTATTTTTTCATAATCTCTCGAATCATAAAAAATTTACGTAACGAGACAATCATCGTAGCAACATAAAACTTACGTTTTCATTGATTTAATAAATTTACCAATTTGATCCAGTCCATCGTAAGTAGAAGGCAAGCTTCCGTCATCTGAAACAATCCCTGAAAACACTATATTTTCAAATTTAGCTAATGAACTGCTTTCTTTATCAGTTACATCCTGAACATAATCAGTGTAGTTTTGTATAAATCTGCATAATGTTTTTCTTAGATTAATCTGCATAAGCTGGGATTTTGTTGATTTATCCTAGATTAATCAGTTGAGTCACGAAAGTCTGCACAACTTCTTGATTCGTATAGCTATATGAAAAAAGTGTTCATCACCAATAAGGTGACCTCACATTTTTTCATTACG